>Ga0209611_10000135_pt1 | contig 87744 bp, 74 predicted proteins | sample S1TSphgellanicum_3_FD_187693 | JGI IMG/M metagenome (GOLD analysis project Ga0209611, IMG submission 187693) | Host-associated microbial communities from peat moss isolated from Minnesota, USA - S1T2_Fc - Sphagnum magellanicum MG (SPAdes) (version 2) | ecosystem: Host-associated > Plants > Peat... | reverse complement strand
GGGGGGGGTGGGGACTTTTTCTCGATTTTTGCTCTCTACCTTCTTGTGTTATGGCCCTTGCAAGTTCGGCCCTCAAACCTAGGAGTGAATCGCATGTGCGATGGTCGGGGAAAGTGGTCCAAATTGTTCCTTACCCTATATGTAAAGCACTCCAAGGTTTTATTATTTTGCTTTGAATTTGAACTCACATCCTCACACGGACACCACCCAAGATTCCTTCGTTCGTTAGTTGAAGGACCCCTTCCGTTGATCACATGCAAACCTTCACCCGTTTGAATTAAACAACCTTTCACTCTTTACTCCGGGGAAGGCCAAGCTTGCTCCCCATGGGTCTCACCTAATTTCCAAAACTTAAGACGTTGGGCTACCAACACTAGGCGACCCCCACCTACGGGGAGTCGGCCTTCCCTTATACACAATTTCATAATTCTCACAAGGAGAGCCAATAAAGAGCGATTGTACAATGAAAATTGCATACGATATATGGTATTAGGTATGGTAAAAAGTTAGGGTTTCTTATGTTTTCACCCACTTAGCTTGGAAACACCCAACTGGATTGATTTTGCAAATCTTGCAATTTGAAAAGAAAATACCATAACACCTTGGAAACCCCAACAAATTGTCTATCAAATAATCAATAAAATTTGGAATTTCCATTTCAAAAAAATGAAATATTCAATAATTTCCTTCAGAAATAATTTTTTTGAAAATAAAATTGAAAATTTCAACATTTTGAAAATAATATAATTAGTTAGTGTGGAGGATGATGTCATGGTATTATTGTGGCCTTGGGCGAACCAGCAACCCACATTGGTACCTTCGCCTTCTTGAGTGAGGCCTCTTCGTAGCCAAATTTAAACCCAAGAAATGTTAGATTTGAACTCGGAGATTTTATCCTATTCTTGCAATATCGATAATATTTGGAAGCAATTTAGATGAAATTCGTGGTTTTTACCATTGTTGTGCGGTTATTAAAATTCTCTAGAGATAGTTTCCGGTTATCAATCCGAGTGTATATACCCATGCACATAGTAAGAGTGAAACTTTTCATAAAATTAATTTTGGTATATATATTAGCGGTTCTCAAAATTTTGAAATTAACCCAAAAATGCCTTTCATGAGACTGCCGCCGGTTCTGTGATGTTTCTGAAATAACTGGAACCGGTGGTTTTCTGATTCTGGTTTTCCCGACACAAAATTGAAACCGAAGGTTATTGGGTTTACGGAAAATTTAAAGAACCGGATCCACCGGTTGTTTGAAAAATTAAATAACCGCACAACACTGGTTTTGTGCCCATGGTACGAGAGTGGGTGGGCGGTTCACCCAAGGCGGTACTATGGTAACTAGACTTTGAACTGGGGAGAAGTAACTCACTTCGTCCCCATGGTTAATAAAAAACAAGTGTTGATTAGTCGACCGTTGAAACAGGACATTCCAGGAGACTATTGCGGCGCGGAACGTCCAGAGGAGAAGGACCACGGTACTACGAGACAGGAAGTCAGTCTCAGGCAGAAGACCATTCCGGCGCAGGAATGTGTCGTCTTGTTGGTGGCTGTGTTTTTTTGTTCGTGTCTTTTTCTTCGCTGTTTGTGCGGTGCGGTGCGGTACTACCACTGTTGCGTCCGCCCGCACAGCTCCGCGCGCGGACGACGACGGCGACGACGCTGTTGCTGCCACCGTTTGTTTGCCTTCCTGGGTTCCACAACAATACACGCATTTGCTATATTATCTGACATCATTTGAGAAAGTTTTTGAAGTGGATCTGCTCTTCCGAGCCGCCTCCTGCTGAAAGAAAAGCACGAGACGTGCTGTCTTCTCAGACTTGTGGAAGTCGTGCGGGAAGGTTGGAGGAGGCTCGGTGGCAGCAGCACATCTTGTGAGCCTTCCTTCCTTTCTGCAGTGTTTTTTTGTTTTTGTTTTTTGGTTTTGTCACACTTTAAAACACATAGTAGATTTGGTCATAGATTTGGTCTACGGCTGGTTTTTGTGCAGGTTTTCAAGTCTTTGTTGTTGTTGTTTTTCTTATCGCAGCATTCAACAACTTGTGCAAAGAAAGAGCGAGGGAAGGGGAGGTTTTTTGTTGCGTGAAGAATAAGAGGAGGAAAAAGACAGAAAAGAGGAGTCAAAGGTGCGGTTTCTGGTAGTGTCTCTCGGTAGTGTGCATCTGTTTCATTCTTGCTCCTTACGATATTAAGTAGACTTCAGAGCCAGAAAGCTTTAGAGAGCAAACTGCGAGTTATTATTGTTGTATTTTTCTATGCCGGATATATAGTCTGAAAGGAAGGCGACGCTCTTTGCAAAGGCTTTCTACGCACAACAGTGTTCATCTGTTTTCTCCGTGCAAGCTTTTGATGCACAAAAGTATTAGCGTTCTTCCTTGTTTCCTCGAGTCTGGTAAAGGCGAGTTGTTTGCCTTGCTTGTGTTCTTGGCTGCCTGACTGTTTGAAATATCGACGATCCGGTCGAAGATTTCATTTCCAGGTTCGTCTTGTGTTGTTGGAAAGCCGATGCATCTTTAAGTCCCTGCGTTTCCTGGTCTCGTTCCTTCCAGGTTTTCTTCCAATGGACGTCTGAGTGCTTGTCTGTGTGTCTTTGTGCTACTGTACAAAGATTCCGATACCGGACTGCCTTTGGAAACTCTATTTTGCCACAAGCTCTCCCGTTGTTTTCTGAGGATTTCTCCGATTTCACTCTGGAAATGATCTCCGAGCTTTGCTTCCGATGTGTGGACGTTCTGCGTATTTTTGCGTCGCTGATGGATTTTGTTTGATGTTTTGCAGTGCTTCCGAGTACATCTCCAATGGCTCTGGAGCGGCCGGATCAGGAGACAACTTCTCAGCCCCCCGAAGCGCCAGTGATGTGCAAGAACATCTGCGGATTCTTCGGAAGTGCGGCGACCATGGGACTCTGCTCCAAGTGCTACAAGGAAACAGTTCTGCAGCAAGCAGAGACTTCTGCAGCCATTTCTGCTGCCGTTTCAGCTCAACCTCTGCCAAGCGACGGCAAAGCCGAAGCAGATGGAGCACAGATGCTACTGCCGAAGAAGAGTCTGTCTATAACTGTGGAGTCAGTTAGCGTTCAGGGCGAAGAATCAGGACCTGTGGCAGTCGTTGTTGCTGCATCTTCTTCTTCGTCCACACAAGAGCCACCACCTCGACAGCCAGCTCCTCATCGATGCGGTTCATGCCGGAAGCGCGTAGGACTGACTGGTTTTAAATGCCGTTGTGGCATCACCTTTTGTGCACTGCATCGATATTCCGATAAGCACAGTTGCACATACGATTATAAAGCTGCTGGCCAAGAGGCCATAGCCAAGGCCAACCCAGTGGTGGTAGCAGAAAAGATTGTCAAGATTTGAGAATTGTCCACCCCCTTCCCCCGCCCCTTGCTGCTGTGAAATGTGAAGATCCATCAGAAGAAGACACGACTTGATATTTCTTCCCTCTCCCTCGAAAGCAAAGATCATTTGACTATCGATGGGGAGTAGAATATTGTTGAAGATTATCTCAGTTTCTAGTCTCTATTTCTCTCTTCTTTGAGCCAATTCATGTACAAAAATAGTCAAGGATCCTATGCAATCAAATCCATGTTTATCTCTGCTCTCTCTGTTGTGTGGAAGTGGGTACTATTTGCTGCTTCTTTCCTACTTTTCTCATACCATGTAGACTTTGGTGTGTTTGTTTCAACCTTTTCTAATTCTGTGTACACTTGGGTGTTGATGTTTCTATCTTGTCTCATTCTGTTTAGACTTTGGTCTGGTTGTGGTTGATTGTAAAGTCTTTCTTTTCTACGCTTTGATGGTTTTGTCTCTTGAAATCCATGGTTCTGAAGGATGCCCTGTTTGGTGTGTCACACAACTACTAATGTTGTGTGTGTAAGAATTTTTGCAGACATCAGGATACAGTGTATTGTCTTTGGGTGTCTTGTGCATTTTGTATGATTTTTAGTTGTTTTTGCAAATAACTGATTCATTTGTGGGTGAGTTTTGCATGATAGGAATTGCTTTGGAATCTGAGACAAAAGCAGTGTGCTTGAGATGATGATGATGATGATGAGGCCAGTGGAGAGTTTGCTATGGGGGGTTGTCTGCATCAAATGGGTACATTAGTGTTGCAGAGATTTGAGTCTAACCTCTGGGGGAGTATCTGTTTGAAACTGTACAATAAGTGGGCGCAGTGGTGTCCAGAGATTTGGGTAAAGTTTTAGAGCTTCTTGGGATGGTGCTCTGGTGAAAGCCTAAGAGGTGCACCCATTAGATGACATCTTTTAGCAACTCCCTGGAGAATGTGGGCAACTACTGTTTAGCTTTGCTTTGTTGCAGCTTCACCTCTACGCCAGAGGTTGTGGGAAACTATTGTGGTTTCACTTTACTTCACTGCTACAGCAGCCATCTCCACAGCAGCAGGTTGTGTGAAACTATGCTGGGCCACATTATTTATGAGCTCTTCTTAACAAGACAGTTCCACTAATGATGGGGCACTCTGATTGATGAAGGGAGAGGCAAGGATGAAACAAATGAAATGGCTAAGCCATCCTGCAGCCATAATAGCAGGACAAGCATTGCTGGTTCAATGACTTTTTATCTTCCTGAGGGACCTTTCTTATATGCTGTGACTGACCTCACCTTCATGCATGAATCTCGAGTGTTTGTATGGATTGTTGGTTTTTTGAAATTGGGATTGTGCAGAAGTACTGTGGAGACATTGCAAAGGATTTCCAATAATATGAACAATCCATAGGAACACACTATGGATTTTAGTCAGTCAGATGAGGCAGGCCAGGGCAGATCTATCATCATTTGCGGGGAAAATCTGTGTTTTTTAAGAATTACTTATAATTATGCAGGACGGGAAAAAAGCCTAATAAACGACATTTGTTGCTGGAATTTGTCAGTGGGTCCTTCCCAAATTAGCATTCCAGTCATTCACAGAGATTCAAACTCTAGTCCCCCAATTTTGCTTTCCCAGTCTTTCAGAATTCAACAATCTCGTTCAATGAGATGATGATCAAGCAGAAAGTAATATGATGATAATTTCTTCCTCCAACAAAGGCCTTCCAACAACAACTGTGTGATTTGGTGTTGTTGGTGATGAACTTCTGCATTCAGAGATTGTTCTGAGCACAATCAATCGCCTCACTCACTGACTGAGGAAACCCTAAATGCGGCTGCATCTTCTTCTTATGTAAATAAAATGTTTGCCGAATATAGACGAAACTGATAAAACTTTGGGTACTTTGATTCTGCAAACTCTGCTGGCGGCCATATGCACCAAGAAAGAAACTGACAAAACAATGAAAATGGGTGATGTAGCAAATGCCAGCAAAACTCTACTTACTAAACATAAGACTTGTTCTCCACAATGCTCTCTCTCACTTTTTTCCCCTTTTCTTTTTTTTGGGTTCAGCATTTAGTCTATATACGACAAAGAAAGGAAAATCCAAATCCAGGTCGTTCGTTGACAGCTTTCTTTCCCTTTTACGGTCCCTTCCTGGAGATTCGAAGCGTGAGCATCGCCGACGGACTTACGGCAAAAACTAATATTCCGTCGCTCGCGGTACTCCCCTTATCACTTTCGCCAACCAAAATTCCGAGGAAATTTTCGAATTGTACAAAATCAAAGCCCGGATACAAAACAATTGCACCGGCCGGGAATCGAACCCGGGTCTGTACCGTGGCAGGGTACTATTCTACCACTAGACCACCGGTGCTTTGTTGAATGCAAAGCCCGAATGGAGCTACCTATAACGTTGCCACCTGAAAATATTTAATATGATACTTTCGCAGTGGAATGTTGTTTTCTTTTACTTATTCAAGCTCAGAATTTATAGTTTTACAGTATTGAATTAGTGTTTTTCTTTTGTGGCAAGGAACATCTTTCTTTTGTCCACTTGGCAACAATTGTTTTGGCCAGCAAGCAACTCATAGAAAGGATTTCTTTTTTGCAAAAAATGGCGCAAAGTTGTGTTTAGTTTGAAGGAATTGGTTTTTTGAAATTGCCAGATTTAGATGATCGGCGTTATTAGCATGTTGGCCAAAATATTGTGAGAGGTTATAAAAAAAATTCCTACTTTCCTCTGGTAACGTACGCTGTATAGCCAAAATTGGCTAAATCCTCTTGTGGATGATTGCCAGTGAAGAACAAAAAGAAAGCCTGCCTTGAAATGGATGTGAATTGTCATTGATCCCAGGGAACCTGGTTCCAAACCCACATTATTATTATTATTATTATTATTATTATTATTATATTGTGTCAGAATATCTCTTTCATTTGTTGAAGAGAAAGGAGACAATTTGGCCAAGATTTTTAGATCAATGGATTTAGGGTTTTAGGTAATTCACACTCCACTGTTTTTGTCACAAGTATGTGAAAGTTTGCCCAAAAATGGAACACTGGTTATCACTACTTGCACCATCAAGTTGGGAGGTTTTTGAAGACCATTGGCCCCCCAAATTAAAAAGACCCACCCTTTTTCTACTAAAAATTGCATTAAAAAAACCATCTCCACAACAAAAGCTTATAAGTTATAACCCATGTCTGTGCCTACTTTCCTGGAGCTGGTAGAAGCCAAATTTTCATGCAGACTTTTTGGGTACTTGGGTTTTGGCTGATTGTATTCAGGTGCAAATCCAGTACTTAGAAAATTACTATTATTTTCTGGATCTTGCTTTTCTAACATGCTTCTAGAAACTGTTTATATACTTTACAAGAAAAGTCTGCCATCAAATAGTACTGCCTTTATAGCTCAGTGGTAGAGCGTCAGTCTTGTAAACTGAAGGTCCAGAGTTCGATCCTCTGTGGAGGCACCTTTTTCTTTGTTTTTACAATCTGAACTTTTGAATTTGAAACTGATGATGATGAGTGTTGAAGACAAGAATGTGCACACAATGATGAGCTTAAACACTGGTTGGTGTGCAAATAAAATCACCAGAGAGACAATAAACGACATTTTGCTTTCAAATGCAAACACTCAAAAACTCACATCAAAGAAAGCGGAAACACACAATATTAGTAATTAATATAAAAAGCCCACAAAAGAAGAGACACCCATTGTGATAGAAAAATTGATTCTACAATTCTACTTATGAAGAATATTCACTAAAGCATAGACAGGCTGCTGCAATTTCTTGGTTTTAATTTTCACATTGAACACAGGCTCTGTGAGCAATACTGTTAGACAAAGAATTTTTCACAAGCTTCAAAATGGAAACCACCCCCAGTTCCCACAAGCAAAAGATTCACAAAACCTTGTTCACATACCTGTATTCCCTGCTTGTTGTCAGCTTCTGTAGCAGATTCACCTGCATCACGTAGAGCACATATGCTATGAGGTGTTCAAGAGGTTTTTTTGATAGTGACTGGCACTTGTGGTGCTCATTATAACTTCAATAATCTTCTTACATTTTTCACATCCTTCAAAGTCCAGGTGACCTTGATCATGAAATGGTGATTGAGCTCTCAACATGTGATATATTTTCTCATTTCTCAGCTGCTGCTCCTCTTGCATTCTTGGCATCTGTCATCAAAACCATCACCCAAGAAGTTCAGCAGGCCAATCCTCCTTGACTTGGGTACTATGTACTTTGGAGCTTCTGATGATTTTCAGTGTTGAGCCATGGAGTTTTCATTATTCTTCCTCTTCCCTTTTGCTAAAAACACAAAGGGTTGGCATGTTTGGAGGGCAGGTATAAAGAAGTACCCAATTATAAACAAACAATCGGGTGTTTGATGTTCAGGAATAACCGAGTACCAGTTCATAAGGATGCTGCCTGTCTGTCACAAAGTAGTTCCTTGCAGCTTGATGATGATGCTCTTGACAATGATGCCACATTTCTTTATTCTCCCACTGCCATGTCTCTCATCCCAAGTCTCTCAATTAAAGGGACCTTCTTGATTTGCTTCCTCTCCATTGTAGCAGCAGCTTGCTTGAACCTTGTAGCAGCTTGCCTAAACCCTAAACGATAAAGCCACAATGTAAGTAAGTACCCACAATCTCTATTATCAAGTGTATCATGTTTGTGAAGATTTCTGTTACAACTAATACTTCTGAGAATTTTCTGGCTCTCTTAGAACTAGAAATTCAATGGTTACCTACTCAACAAATTTTTCGTTTCACATCTCTTGCTTGTCCTTGTTTCTCAGTGAAGATATTATGGTGGAAGAGCATATCCTACACAAGACCCTTAACTCAGGCATGGAGGAGCTCCCAAGTAGCCATATCACAACATAGAAAAGCAGGGACGGACCCAACCCAGCAAAAGAAAAAATGAAGTTAGCACTAACTGTTCTCAGCTGATCTTGTTGTTCTCAGCAACATGTTTTTCTGCACCTTCTTCCAGATGGGTAGCTGTTGTTCCAAAAGGAGATGAAGAAATCCCACATTTGCATAGATTTGGGTTCCGCAGGGATTGTCTGAGCTCCAGTGTTTTGCGAGAGAGAGAGAGAGAGAACCGGTGCAAGAGCTGGTCAAAGCTCAGCTCCCAAAAACAACAACAGCGGCCGATACCTGAAAACGTACACAACAACTGCGCAATGTATAAAAAGACACACAATTCAAAATACGAAAATCTCCCGCGCTTCTTCTCCATCTGTTCTCGTCTCTTCTCTGCTGCCGATGACGAGAAGAACTTCCCCCCCACCTACTTCTTCTCTATTACAGAAGATCCAGTGAAGATACAATTCTACAACATCTGCTGCAGTGTTGTTGTTGTTGTTACCAATTGTGTAGTGTTGAAGATGAAGATGAATCTTCTTCTTCGATTGCGTACTGCGATGTCATCCGGATCACGTGATTTCGTGTGAGGACTGTTGTTGCAGTGAATTCATGGGCACTGCAGAGGAGTTTGTGAGACTTGGTTTTTGATCTTGGAAACAAGAGAGAGAAGAAAGTTCTTAGGGTTAAGTGAATTGTGGGAGAGAACAGGGAGGCGCGGAACAACAGCAGCGAGAGATGGAGATGCAACCGGCGAGGAGGGAAGTGAAGACATGGTCTGTGGCGCAGGTGGCAGAGCACATGGCAGCTTTCCTGCAATCTCCAAAGTACGAGAGAATTTTCAGGGAGAATCTCGTGGACGGTGAGCTTCTTTTGGAGCTCGATAGAGAGGATTTGATGCATCTTGGGATTGTGAAGCTGCGGGATGTGAAGAGCGTGTTGCGATGGATCGCCAATTGTTACGACGACGACGAAGACAGCAGCGACGAGAACGACTCGATCATCGTCGCGTCGTTGCAGCAGATCCCTCCTATTCCTCACAATGTCAAAGCTGCTGCTGCTGTGGCTTCAGCACGGTGCAAGCCTCCTCCTCTTCATTCTTGGTTTGACGACATCACGTATGAGAGGATCTTCAAAGGACGGGTGAAGAAGAAGAAGGCGGTGGAGAATCCTCCTCCAGGCGATGAGGATGAGGAGCTGCTGCAGCAGCTGCTCTGTGGGAAGAGGTTTCTTCGGAAGTACCATCCTGAAGCTTACCGTGTGCTGCTACAGAACGAATGCTTGGTCCGAGGATGGTTCAAGGACTTGTCAGATCCCGTGGTAAGCTCTTTCTTCGATGCCGATCTCAAACACGACAGATGCGCGCAAGAAGCTCTGCGGAGTTTCATTCACAAGAGACAACCTCAGCTTGGAGCTCTCATGTTCTCGGTTCCAGGAAGCAGCGAGGAAGTCGTACTCGTGAGATGGAGAGAAGACGACATCTACGCTTGGGTTCTGGAGTTCTGCAAGCAGCACTGCACAAACGGGGGGAGGAAAAAGCGAGCACCCTTGAGGGAGATTCCATCATCCAAGCAAAAGAAACTCAAGAAGCAGCGTGATGGTTTAGGGTTTAGGGCAGAGGAGGATGAAGAGCTTCTCGACCTCTGCAGCAATGGGGAATTCAATCTCCAGCTTTGGGGATTGAAGAAGCAGACAACAACCTTGGGCACCGAGCTTGCTGCAAGAGATAGATGCTGTAGTCTGTTGAATGGCCTGCTGGGGGCAGAGGACACACAAAGCAACAGCTTCTTCATGGGTGACAAGAATGTGCAGCTTTTTGGCTATGGGTTGCCTGTTGAAGTGGTGAGAGAACAGCCTTACAAGGTTTGGGCAGTCAAAGTTCTGAGCTTGGTGCCAGAAACAAGTGAATTGTATGTGCCCTGTGGCTTGCAGTTCAGGAATCACAAACTTCAAGTGAAAACAGTGCTGGAGGTATGTGTGCTTTCTCTCCAGATTGTTTTCTTCCTCTTGCCATGCACTTCTATAATTTTCTAGTGTTTTTAGGGTTTTCTGACATCTGTGTATATGTTTGTTCTTCTGCAAAAGCACATGTACATGAGGATGGTTTCTTTGTGTGATTTGCATTTGCAGGGCTCTGTGATTCACATGCCAGCTTCATACATGAGCCTTCATGCTACCCAATTCTTCATGCCTGCTGATGACTATCATGATGAATTCTCTGATAAGCCCAAATTCCAATCTTCTGATGAGGAGGTATGCAGATTTGCAATAATGCTGATCTAACTATAAAACTTTTTGATTCCTTGGAAACCCGTAGAGCTCTGATGATCTATGCTACAGGACTGATCCCTTTTCCCTGAGAGAGGGTCTCCAGGATCCAGAACTCTGAATCTGTGCTTTGTTTTCCTTCTTGTGCATGCTTTGACAAGTTAATTGGGGTGCATTGTCTATCTGATCTGTGAGGACTGAGGTAATTTGAATTGTAGCTGATCAGATCAAGCATTTTGTCTTTCTGGTCTGCAAAAGCATGAGATATGCAATCTCCTTGCTCACATATCCAATCTCTTCAGCAGATTACATAACTCAACCTTTGCAGACCAGAAACATAATGTTTGATCAGTTGTGAATCCAATCACATGGACCTACAAGCAAATTGATATCATGTGTTGTCTGCAAGCAGCTGAAGAGATTGCATACCTCAGACTTTGCAGATCAGAAAGACAAGTAGCTGTTCAGCTGTGATTCCAATCACTTGGACCTACAAGGAACAATTGATATCATGTGTCATGTGCAAACAGCTGAAGAGATTGCTTACCTCAGCCTCCACCACTTAGAAAGACAAATGCTTTATCAGCTGTGATTCCTATTATATGACCTACACAGCAGTCGAGGTCATGTGTTGTGTTGAAACAGCTAGTCTGAAACTGTGTTAAAGTTCAATAAGTGCATGTCTTCAGAACCAGTATGAGAATGAGTTCAAGTCTTTGGATAATCATGTGCTTTTGTTACCATTTAGAGGACTGCAAATCAGTATGGGCTAAGCCTGCCATGGATGGTGGGATGCAGGATGGTGGCCAAGAGCCCATCAGCAGCTCAGATACCTTAGTCCCTGATCTCTCGGAGAATGAGCAGGGTGTGGTTCAGGATGGATCTGAATCTCTTTCCAATCATGGTTGTCAGGTAGTTCCAGAGAATCGCTTCATTGAAGTCATAGATTTCTGACATGGTGTGCTCTGAAAGTTGGTTGCAGCTTTTTAGCTTGGCTTATGATTTTGCTAGATTACATGGAAATGATCATACAACTGAAATAAGATTTGGTTTTGTTGTTTATTGCATTTTTAAGGGAGTGCTGAAGGACACTGAAGGTGGAATATTTTCCATAGAGTTGATCATTGATCCAGAGCCAACAAATTTTATCCCCAAGCGCATCTTTGCTGACAGGGAGGAGGTACATTTTTACTCTTTCTGGTGCACTGTGATTGATGCCATGCTGCATCTTTGTACATTTGAATGTTTTACTCTTTCAATGTGATCTGTTTGGATGCAAATGTCATGCTCATGGCTTCATATACTACAGTGGGTACTGGAATTTAGCTCCCATCTTGGGTGAACTATTTTATACTTCTCTATACCTACCATTGGGAGCTGATGAAGTCAGTGGGTAGTCACAGCAGCTCATCACTGCTATTCATGATGAAGATGATGGTCTGTCACTTTGTGAGGAACTCTCATTGTCATGTTACCTTCAGATTACTTTTGTGGAGATTGTTCTGTGATTTCATAGACATTTGTAGCCTGGAGTTCAGCCCTCAGGAATGCAGCATCATGACACAAGGGGAACACATTGAATTTACCTGTAACTGAACCACACACAGTGAACAAACATTTCTTTCACTTACTTCTGAACCCACAATTCTGAGCATGGGTATTATATCATTCTTCAGCGATTAACTGCCAACATGTGAGGAATCATCAAAGAAACAGTTTTCTTTTGCTCATAAGTAGTTCCTTTGCTGTAAGACCTTGAACTTACATGGTTGTCTCAACAGGAGGGGGGTTTTATAAAGTAGTCACCCAAAAGGCCTTAAATAAATGGTTGGTTGTTGGTGCAGAAGATGATGGCTCGCTATGAGGATCTTTTCTGCAAATAGCTGGTGTCATCCTGCATCATCTCTTAAAGGTTTGAATTTCACTCCATGGAATGCCCTCATATCTTCTTCCAGGTCATACAATGTTTCTCTTTGTTGACATTCTCTCAGCTGTGATAACCACCATCACAGAACATTATGCAATACTTGAGAGTTGTAGTCAGGAAAAAACCTCACAATTGCAATGCTCAAAATTTCAAGAAAATTCATGGGGTCTTCAGCTCTCAAAACCTGCATTTGAAGCACAAGTATATGCCATTCTTTTTTACTGCTCGCTCTTTTTTGGTCTGTCTCCTATGCTTCACACTTGTCAAATTCATTGTATGGCAATGTTCTTGTGGCCTATCCAGTCTTTGTTTCTGTTAATGTAGTAAAGCTGTTGGGTGTGGCTTCTGTGACCAGATCGAGGAGAGCAAGCTTTACTTTCAGCGAAGGTTTCATGTTGCCCAGAGATTGTTGTATAGATTGAAACAATCTCTGGGCAACATCACAATTGTGCGTTCTGCAAAGGGAATTTGCACCCAATTTTGTATTTATTATGGTAGACAAATGTGATCCTTTCTTAGATCTCTGTATTTGTGAATATCAGAAGACTAACATCAAAGTTCTGTTACATGGTTAGGAGGAGACTGAATGTCTCTTGATGTGTAGATCAAGTAGCAATCCTGCCATTTTTTTGGTGAGAATCTTGCATTTGCAGACAATTTCAGTTCTACGTTTTAGAATCATGATGCACAAGGATATGAATGCAGAAAAAGCTTCAATTGGCTTCTTCCCTCTTTGGTTTTAGATTGTTACAGAACTCTACAAATGCAAGACCTGCAAAGTTACCTTACATCAATCAAGGCAAGTGATTGCTCACGGTTTCCTTCTTCCCTTAATTCTCTTCCCTCTTCCCTGTCTTTTGTTGGTTCTAAATTTTGCAGTAATTAATACTTGATGTTTTTGCATCCTTTTGTTTCTTTCTTCTTACATCTTTTTCCTTCTTTTTCCAATTTCTCCTTCAATAACTCTTGGACTCCTTAAAATTTCCAGGGCAAGATAAGAATAGGAATATATATATTCATAATGCTATGTGTTTTGATACATGTTGCAGAATTGTCCATTTCATAAAATTACACATCAATGTATGTTAACTTCACTGTGCACCCTAATTTGCGGTTTAATTTGCACATCCAAGTTAATGATCACAATTTGGTTTCAAAAAAAAGAAACCCCAGTTGTTTATTCAAATTGGAAATTGAATATAAAAACTTTAGTGAGGCAATCAAAACCCACCTACAAACTTCCAGTTGACAAAACATCAAACTGCACAATGTGCATATATTTGAAATTATAAGTCTTTCAAATCCAAATTCAAATTTCAAGATAACAATGAAAACCCACAATTCAAATAAATTTGAAAAATCTGCAGAACCAAAACTTCTATTTCAAATTTGCAATTTAGACATTCAAATTCAAGAAAACTATCAAAACCCACAGTTCAATTTCTAATGGAGAACACATGTAGGTCTGGGGTGGGAGATTATATCATTTTCTTGGCCACATTATGTAACATAATCTTCATATATGTGTAATAAAAGTGACCAAAATGTGTCTCTTGAACACAAATTTTGTTCTAAATCATTGAACCTGGCACCCCATACAAAAGCCTGATGGAATGACCTTGCCTGTGCCCATAATGTTGAGTGTATCACCTAGCTTGCCCTAATGGGCTCACTAGCCCAACATAACCATCCCTCCTGAGAATCTCAACACTCTAAAATTGGCTATCAGGCTGCAAGTTACAACACACTGAGCATCAAGACTTGAGACTAATCCCAGTAAACCTGCACACTCATGTCCATGATCTAGTCCATAAAACCCTGTGCACTTTGCAGCAGTGTAAATGGAGGGTACCTTATATGCTGTAATCAGGCATCTACATGGGGCGAAATGCCTGCAGAGGCAAGTGATTCACTTTTCAAAATGCTCACATTACTTTTTAAACATATTTACCATGATACCCAGCTGGTATCATGGAATTATTGTTTTAAGAAGTAATAAGTGAGTCAAGCTTTATGCTGGCTAATGGCCGGCCCTAGGGTATTACCCTACACATAATGGGCAGGCGGGCTCGACCAGTCCATAGTGCATCCTACCCTTTAGTAGGTTTAAACAAAATCATGAAAGAGAGAGAGAGAGAGACACACACACACACACACACATATACATGGTTAAGAACGATTGAGGTTGCACCCATCTTGGCATGAAGAGAAAGTGAAGACAAGAGAAGTTGCAGACACAACAAGATGACCCAAATGGTGCTTTAAAAAATAGCCAGATTTTATGAAAAGAATTTTGGTTAAGAGTTGCAGGATTTCTCACCTGGTTGCAAATCTGAGAAGATTATTTAAAATTACATTTTGCAGAGAGAAGGAGAGATAGAGAGAGACAGAGGAGGGAGATGCTCAAAAGACCTGTTGTTTTGCTTACTACAACGAGCCTCTGTGACTCACTCAGATCTACAAAATAAATCTCAACTCCCTCATTCCGCTGTGGACCTTAGTATTCTAGAAGAAGAGGGTTGATGAGCTTGCTTGCCTCTTTTAGATTGTAACAGTGGAGCCTGCAACGATTTCCAAAATCTCTCCAGTAATCTTGGCTTGACGTTGCCTGTTGTAGGAGATAGAGAGGCTCTTGTTCAAATCCCTGGCATTGTCACTGGCGTTGTTCATGGCATTCATTCGAGCGGCAAGTTCACTGGCTATGGACTCTTGCAAAGCTCTTAGTATTTGGCTGTTCAGGTACAAAGGTAGCAAGGCGTCCAGGATTTGGACAGGCTCCTGTTCAAAGGTAAGTACACCAGTGAACTCCGGCGTTTCCGTGCGTACGGTCTCTCTCTCGACCGAGAATTTTCCCTCCTTGGTCGTCAATCGGAACATCTCATCATCTGCGGCATCTACGCAGTTGCCATTGATGTCGCAGACCTCTCCCTGGGGAGAAAGAGGGAGCAGCGTGTGAATCACAGGATCGGACTTGATCAAAGAAACAAACCTAGTGTACAAGAGCTCCACCTTGTCGACATCCTCGCTAACGAACAGGGAGAAGAGCTCATCGGCTATGGCTTGTGCTTCTTTGGTTGTTGGAGCAGTTCCACTGTCGACGTACCTGTCCACTGGTATATGAGGTCTTCTCTTGAAATAGCTGTTTCCTTTCTTTCCGATGCTCACAATAGTGAAGTCTACCCCTATCTTCCTTAGCTGCCTCATCCTCTCCTCCGCCTTCTTCAGCACATAGTTGTTGAAACCTCCACACAGACCACGATCGCCTGTGATGACCACCAGCGCAATCTTCTTGACGGTCCTTATCTGCAGAAAACAAAAAGATCATTATGAACCGCGTCATATGAGGAAAGCAAAGCTTTATGAAACTTTCATGTAACAAACCTCTACGTTTCTTGCTGATAATGAAGTTCTAGTCTACTGACCTGTGTCAATGGTATGTCAATGTCTTCAGTCTGCAGTTGGGAGTTAACATTGAAGAGCACTTTCACGAGATTCTCCGAGAAAGGACGACCATTCACGACCGCCTCCTGAGCTCTCCGCACCTTAGCAGCAGCGACGAGCTTCATGGCATCGGTTATCTTCTGCGTGTTCTTCACAGTGGCGATGCGGTCCCTGAGATCCTTGAGACCGCACACGGTCACCGACCGACTCTCGGGCCTCTTGCTCTCGAGCTCGGAATTCATGTCGACGGATTCAGTGATTCTGAGTGAAAGCGAGCGACTGGACAGTCCTTCAAAAGCTGGACATGCAACAGCCTTCCGTCCGCCGCTTGATCTCTTCTTCCCCGCACCGCACTGCACTGTTGCCGCGGCCACGGAAAGTGAAGAGTTACAAGCAACAGAAGCCATTTTTTCTCAACTATCTCCAAAAAAAATTCTTCCTGAGCTGAGAAAGCTCCTTAATCTTGTGAGATTGGTGTGTAAGGATCTCGCTCCGTGCGCGCGCGACAGAGCGGCGGACACACACACAATAGGCTACTCTCCCAGTGCGCAGAGAGAAAGGAGAGAGAAGACACCCTTCAAAATACCGGGTCGGGTGCCGTGTACTCTCTCACCCAGTTTCCACATGGACGGCTAAGATCTCAGTTTAGCACTTATCGGACGCGCAAGATGCGCCTAAAAGAACACATAATGACCTCCTATGCGCTATCGGGACATGCACCAATGAGGGAGAGTCTTCTTCTGTGGATAAGACGTAACCGTAGTTAGAGTCGAGTTACATGAAAAATTGAAGAATCTCATTCGTTGGAATTTAACCAGAGGTGGTTTAGTGAGTGGCGGGACTTTTTTTTTTTCCTGTTCTGTTCTTTTTCGTTTTCTTTTTCTTTTCTGTTCGTTCTTTTGTCTTCTTCTTCTTCTTTTACATTTCTTTTAGGGGTCTCTTTTCTTTTTTAAGTCTCTTTATATTAGATTTCAAAATTTATTACATTTGGTGGTCTGATGCTTTGAATTCTTAGAGACTTGAGAGCTTCCATGCAAGGCCAGAGAGCTCTCTGTTAATTTTGTTCACTGGTTTTTTTTTTTTGGAATTTTTTGAATTTATTTATTTTTTGGCTTTTCACCTTTTAAAGGTGATTTTTATTTTTATTTTTTTTGAAAAAGAACAATGGTTTTTTATTGAAGGTTGGGGCTGTTTTGTTTTTATGTCTATGATTTTTAAGGTTTTATTGAAGTTTGATAATTATATAGTGATCGTGGATCATATGTGTGTTGAAAGGGTTATTCTAATTTGGATGCTCCTTTCAGTGACATTGGGTAATTCATTTCTTTTGCACATCACGAGCTAGAGATTCATTATTTCAAAATTTGTCACCTTCAATGTTTGGGGTTCAACTAATTTTGTGGACTTTGTTGGGAAAAAAAAAAAAAAAACATTTTTTTTGGGTAAAACCGAAACAAAGAACTCATTAGGAAATGGTGGAGACAATTGTATGCCATACAAACGTGAGATGAATTAAATTTGAATACAACTTGAATTTGAAGTCAATGGAATTTTAATTTTGTTCAATGTATTTTAATTCAATACAAGTTTTATGGAATGTCATTCAATATCATAATACATGAGTAGCTTTGGCATAAATTAAATTATTTTTTTATTTAGTAAATTCTTTTGAAAAATCATTAGCCCTCTTGTCAAAATTTTCAAAAATTTAGATTGAAGGCAACTAGAAGCAAACCCTAACCTAGTAGGGACAAACACATTGGTTATGAACTAGTTGGGCATGAAGACAACATGAGAGTTATGATAATTGTTGTACATTTAGTAGATATATTCCTTACATGTTGAAAAATTTTAATTTAAAAACTCATTTGCTAAAGTTAAAATTAAGTGCTGGTTCACATTGGCCCTTTGGAAAATCATTAATTAATGAGTGAGATTTCCTTAATGTGATTTTCTAATTTTTAGATTTAAGGCTCCCTTTACACTATGACGAGGGACCATGACCATGGAAATGTTGAAAGCCCTCAAAACATAATCAAAGTCTAAGGTAACAACATACTATGATAGAACCAAAAATTTAATTAATTATTTTATGTATTTTTTAATTTTTGGTTTGATATTTTTTAATTATTATTGATTTAGGGGTTTTTTCCATTTTTTTCTTCACTCTCCTTCCATTTCTTCTTTCTTCACTTTTCATTTTTTTTTTTTTTTCTTTTTTTTTTTTTTTTTTTTTTTTTTTTTTTTTTTTTCCATTTTTTTCATTTTAGCAAGAAGGATCACCATGAAGAGAAAACAATATTTTAAAAAACTCTGACCAATCACAAGTTTTTTGGCCGATGGGTTAACAAACTTCACTATGCTCACCTTTAATTATTTTCTTAAATTGAAACAACGTTATGTAAAAAAATCAAGAAATCACAATTTTTTTGGACTACGTGCTAACAAACTTTGCACCTACCTTCAACAAAAAAAAATAAAAATTGAGAAAATTTATGTTAAAAAATTCCAACATCCAACCAATCAAGGTTCTTTTTGGCCCATGGGCTATTGAACTTCGCATCTTCCAAAACAATTATTAAAAATTTGAAAAACAATTATGACAAAAAATGTTAAACTAATCATGGCTTTTTGGCTCATGGTCTAATAAATGTCTGACCCACCTCTACCCACCTCTAAAAAAAGTTATTAAAAAAATTTAATTTGGACCATCAAAATATGACCAATCTTGGTTTTTTTAAGCTCATGGCCTAATGGACTTGGTGTTAGGCACACCTACTTGAGGGGGGAAGGGGCTTGTAGCAAGTTTGTTAGACCATGATACATTATGCATATTGTATTTAATGTTGATTTTTCATCCATTTACTATTCCCGAGACTCTAGGACATTCAACCTTTGTGTAAAGTGAATTTGAACTTTGAAATGAAATTTTTTTCCAATCATAATCTTTTTGTTTTGATGGTCATGGGCTTTGGAGCTCTAGTGTAAAAGTGGCCTAAGCTAGTGAAGATATTCAATTTCGTATTATTTTTGTCACTATAAATTATTTTAAATATTTTTTCAAAATTATGTTGTATTGGGTCCTCGTTCGCAATTGGGGTTTTCTCTATAAAAAGGATTCCCATACTTTTTTCAACTAGTTTTTACAAATAATATTTACACATGAAAAATTTAAATGAAAAAATAATAGTTCAAGAATTAAAGTAATTTGTGGTGGTGATGATTTTTCACATGCTCGCATTATTGTGCAATAATTTTTAAAAATAAAAATGTGAACTTTTTTTAATAAACTCTTATGGATAACTAAACATGTTTTTTTAATGATTATTTCTTGCATGTAACATGTGCCTAGAGCTAGAAATTATGAGCCTAATAAATATAATCAACAAGATATATATCCCTTTGGTTTAGAATTTCGAACTTTTGAAATTTTAATATGATTATACCCAATAAACATGTATTTGCATAAAAAGAAACATGTTTTTTGTTGTTAAAAAAATTGAAATCCATTGCATTCTTTTATTTTAAATTATAATATGGACAATTGACTCTAAATTGACTAAAGATTCAAAATGATTTTTACACAACATAGAGCTATTGGCACAAGCCATAATATTGTCCATGATATTGAAATTGGTATTAAATTGGTACAAGATTAGTATTGCCTCAAGTCCCTACCAACTTGATATGGGTTTTACCTAAGCCATATTAGGTTCATAAGGTCTTTGTTACCAATATTGATACCATTGTCCATACCAAGTGCATGTTTACATATCATACCAATGTTGGTGTAAACATTGATACTAACTTTATAATTTTTTGGGTGAATAACTATAATTCAATATGATGTGTGTACAAATCATAAAAAACAATGAGAAAAATCCTTTAGTATTTTGAGGGTTCTTGCTCTTATGAACTAGATTCACAAAATATACCATGCATTTTATAGATAAGGTAATTACCCTAGGGTGGAAGCCATGCCAAATTCAAGGGCCTTAGTGAAATTGGTTATGCCAAGCCCCTTCCCTATTCTGTAGGTTTTCAAATAAACATTTCACCAAAACAATTAAACCCAATTCTTCTTGCACACCTTAAAGTCCACATTCAGAACATTTTCAATATTGGTGGCTTGACACTAATGTTGCACAAATGGGTCTTTTATTCAAATATACTTAAATGTAAATAACATATTAATTATGATGCATGTGATTGTGATGGACTTGTTTGAGTTATGGTGATTGATTTATTGTTATATATGTATTATTGAAAATTCTATTTATGTTCTTTGTAATAATTATCTTGAGTATTACAATTTTATTACCTTTTTATACCTTGAAACATCTATAAATTGTGTAGAGTTTGTCATTAAAAAATTTCCTACAATATTTTAATGTCGTGTGTTGATCAAGGCTTTTTTTTCAAAATTTTCAAGTATGTGCATTAGCTAGGATCCTCAACATTAATTAGTAGTAAATGGCAAATGTCCTAGTGGACAAGTAGATTTTTTTTGGGAATCTTGCCTAGTTTTGGCAACCTACAAAAACACATTGTCTAAATGTAACAACTTCTTCTTTTTTCTCAAGATATGGCAAATGTTTTTTAATAGTTTCCAAAAAGCCTTTTGTTGGATTTGCCAACCCTTTTTTTGGTCACCAAATTACAAAAATTTGCCCCAAAAAAACATTGACGTTGATCATGTTTATATCGACCAATTGTGTAATTAATTTATTTTTTTTCACTTGCCATGTTGCTATAGTGTTGTATTTTTACACATATTGTACATAATTTGATTTACTTATGATTTATCATATGTTTATTTGGCTATATTTCATTGATAAATTTATAGTAGATTAAAATTATTTATTATAACCCATAGATGTTGTGCATTATTAGATTAGCACCCAACATCATTATCAAAAATTAAAAAATCATACATATATAATATTTGAAATCTCAAAACATGAAAAATGAAACTCCAAAAAACACACCTTGAAATAAACCCCAAACATCAAAAAGTTGAAACCATGTTCACATTGAATTGGGTTCCAACATATAAACTCCACATAAATTAATGTCTTGTAATAAACACCTAACATAATGAAAAAGGTCGAAATTGGTTATTTCCCTTTAACTTTACTAAATTGAGTAAAGTGTATATGCCCTTATTTTCACCCAATTTGGAAAGTTTCTTGAAGCTATATACCTTTATCTAACTTTTTGTTAAAATTTTTGTTTAATCTTATCCAACTAGAACCTTAAAATTGATATGTTTGATTGATACCAACTAACAACATCATGTCATGCCCACAACAATAAACCTTTGAATCATATGGAATTGTAATAGGTATGGAACCCTATTCATGTAGATAGCTTCAAGAATGTTTGTTTAACATAAAATAATTTTAATCCACTATTTTACTTGAAACCATATTCTGGCCTTAGATACTTTTTACAAAAACATTATGTTAGTTAAAATTATATCATGATAACATTTCTCTTCAAATATCAGGAATTGTGATTTGGTACTATGTCATGTGTTCCTATGTCGATGCCTATAACCAAAACTATCATCACATTTACAACACATAACATATAAATACCTTTAATGGTACACCGCATCCAACCCAAAAAATGACTCACTTGTAGCAACGTAGGAATCTAAGCCCAAAACATAGAAAATCAAAACATTTGCATAACAAAAAAACTTGCAAAGTAAAAATTATGCTTTAGATTTTCAAATCACCAAAAGTGATTTGAAGTCACACAAGACGAGATTTGTTCCCATAACAAATATTCCAAACCCCATTCACACTTGAATTGGTTCAAAACTAACAAATTAACTTAACTAACCCATTTTATCCTTAACTAACTAAGATATAACTAAACAATTAAACTAACACATTTGATAGCTATCATGCATTCCTATGTCAGCACCTATAACCATCGCTATCACCATGCTCACATCAAATAACATAAAATTACCCTGAATGGTACACCACATCCAACCTCCCTCCCCCCTATCCGAAGTTAAGGTCCCCTTCAATTAAATAACATTACAGAACCACTTGTTGGAAATCCACCATGGATAAACACTTTGGTTCCAAAGCAAAATGGCCACCAAGTTGAATGCAAATGTGAGCCCCATCGTTAATCACCTAATTGTAATCCTTCAAATCCCCAACCAAGTGTGAATTACCATGGAATAAAATTTTAGAGTAGGTATATTATGTGACCATAAGAACCTAGGTCTATTGGGTGCGTCGAAAGCAAAACCATTTGCCAACTAACATTTTTTCCATTGGCGGCATGAAATATCCCATATGCCAACCTTGAGAACACTGATCACAAATCAACATAGTGGTGACTCCTGAAAATTACCCACACAAGATACATCATAAGCCAGAAAAAACCACGGTTAAAAATGGGTCAATTTGGCCATTCACATTAGGAAAATGACATGGTGCACAATTACACACATTGTCCTTCCATGTCTAACCATCTCAACCTTCCAACGATAACACTTTAGAAGGTAAAACCTTTTGCACATGTAGAATAACATGTTTCGTAATCGCATCCAAAATAGTTGGTGTTGTTTGCTACAAGTAAACATAATCTCCTCACTCAAACCTCCAAACCTAAGGCCGATAACCACCTCCATGTATAATGGCATAACACAATGTATTTCAATGTTAGACAATTGCCAAATTTTCCATAGCCATGGGCATCACACATTGGAACAAGGTGGCTCGATGTTCACATGCATGAATCCACAAATTAGGATCATCCAGGTTGTTTACTGCCATTGCATCTTATCGGATTGAAACTGGTAACTTGGGCTCATGGCTAAACAATAAGAAATATGGTGAAAAAGATGAAAGAAAAACTTGTTAAAGTAGTTGTAGTAGCCGTAATAGACATAAAAACCATGGTAGTTATAAGTCCCATTCTCAAGTATGGCCCTTATGGAGACCATACTTTTGCAAACTTGCCTTCACCATTTGCACCATCCATTTGACTAACATGTTTACCTCATGATGGTCTTGTGAAGTTGTGTGATGATCAAGTGTTTTCTCACAAAACTTTTGGAATTCCCCATAAAATTTTGTACCCTGGTCAATAAGAACTTTGGCTAGAGCCCCAAACCTATCAAGTGTCTTATCCAAAAATGCATATGTTGCATTTTTCGCTTGTACAATTTGGCAACATAACCAATTCCAACCACTTGGAAAAATGCTTAATCATAATTAAAACATATTGTTTATGCTGAAATGTCCAACTCAATGAGCTGACAAAATCCAAACTCCATTGATACCCAAGCCCCATGATCGATAAAAACTATAGGTGAAAAATAGGTGCATTGAAAAATGCCCAAACTTGGTCACACACCATACACCTATAAACAAATTGTTGAACTTTCAATTACATCCTTCACCACCAATATTGTGTACAAAATAAATTGTATGGACCCATCAAACCCCAAAATGGCCCAACTCTTCATGAACATGCCTCACAAGGCTCTCACATTGTTATGGGCAAAACACAACCTTCACTTGTCCATTTGCCCACATCCATAGGAGGAAATTACCTTCCCATTTGAACTACTTGGCCTTATGCACAACGTGATCCCTTTCCTTGGGTGTTAATCCAAATGGAACTTCACATGCTTACAAATATACAACAACACGTGCATGGTCATAAATATCTAGGGCACCATTGCCCTTTGACTCCATGTCCACATCATGGGGATCCCCATCATCAACACTAGTCTAATGAACATCTCCAAAACACCCCAATAAAGTACAAAGGTATGCAAAAGTATGCCATCCTAGTACCACCTCCAAATCCATATCACCATGTGAACGAACCATAATGGTATCCTCCTCGTTGGAACTTGGGTTTTAACTCAACCCATTGGCATTTCAATTAACCCTACTAGGCTTATGAATTATATCAAAATCATACTCTTGTAGGATAAATGCCCACCTAGCCAACTTTCCCATGAGTCAATATATTTTCATAAGGAATTTCACCCTACCAAGCTTATGAATTATATCAAAATCATACTCTTGTAGGATAAGTGCCCACTTGGCCAACTTTCCCATGAGTCAATGTATTTTCATAAGGAATTTCACAGGCTAGTGACCAATAATCAAAATGAATAGGTTACCATAAAAATAACATTGGAATGATGAAATAGCCCAAACAACCATAAGGCACTCCCCCTCATATGAGTTGTATTTGGTCTATGTTTTGTTGTTGGACCAACTAACATATGCCACCACAAATTTTCGACCATCATCATCAAGTTGGGTAAGCACAGCTCCCACCTTATAATGTTTTAATTAGTGTGTAATTGGAACAATCATCCTTGAATGGGTCACCTCAAAATGGGAATTGATGAAAGCCTAGCCTTTAATTCCTAAAAGGCCTACTATTATGCTTCAGCCCAAAAAAACTTGTAACTGACTAACATCTATCGGTTGGGGAACCTATGAAATGGCCTCAACCTTGGCCTTCTAAACCCCCAATCCACCTAGATAAGTCATGTGACCCAAGTATTCCATTTGAATATGAAAAAACTAGCATTTGCCTGGATGAAATTTAAAATTATGTTCCTTAAGTCTTTTAAACACCTCTTGCAAATGGTGCATATGATATCTTGGGGTTAGGCTAAAAAACATGATGTCATCAATGTAGCATTTGGCAAAACCAAGACCCACCAACACTTGATCCATGACCCTTTGAAATTCTACAAGGGCGTTCTTTAAACCAAATGGCAAAAAAATTCATTAGTACAAACAATCCTTCCCACCGCGATCAATTCCCCAAAAAGTCGTTTAGACTTTGTCACCCTCTCTCAATGGCAACTGATGGTAGTTAGACTTCAAACCTTGGCTTGTCCAAGGGCATCAAAGATCTTCTCCGATAAAGCATGGCATATTTGTTTAAATGGGTCCTTATTCATCGGACAATAATCCCCACACATGTGGAGTTCAATCCAATTGTTAAAAATGTCCTTGACTAGCATCACTGTTGTTAAGGCATATTCACCCAAGTAGACAATTCAACATCCAACATCCAACAACTCTATTGTTCGAGCTTAAATTAAGGCTCTTTCCACTTCACTAAGCATGTAACATCACTTGAAATTTGGATTATCATGTTTCAATATCATTTCAACCTATTGTCCCATTAATTAACCCAATTCCCTTCAAACAAAAGGCAAAACATCCAATGAAATCTTATATTATCCATCATGCTTCATGCACCTCACCTCTTGTAATTCTTGGGTCAATTTTTGGGTCTCATGTTTTTGTAATCACATGTACCTTGGGTTGGGATGATGGAACATCCCTAGCACCGAAGGTTGAAGGCATGGCACGTGATTACTATGTAAAATGTGGAAATGTGTCATCATGTCTTGGTGCCCCACATCACCAATTTCCTATTCCACCCCAAAAAAATCCATTGGCATCCTTGATCCCATAATTGCCAAGGATGTACTTGTCATGTTGTAACATCACCCCCCACCCCCCCTTGCACCACCATAATTACCTACACAAAAGGTGCAACAAGTGAAAGATGAGGTGAAGAGGGTGGGTGTGATTAGCTAGAACATAATTGTTTTGCCAAGACCAAACTAAAAATCCATGTGAGGTAGTTAAAATCCATAACTTGCCCCAAAATATACCTACAAATTCTTTCAAAAATGCCTTGCACATCGTGGTGCCAATGTAGAACCCCATGGCACATTTCCTTTCATTTGCATTGGGTTCTTCCATACTAGATGAATGGGGATTCCAAATCATCCCCAGGGCCCCATCCTAAATGCATGAAAATGTGGAAAACTCAAGAATGTTGGTAAGGTTGTTCATGGAAGGCCAACCCTATTGACCATAGCTGAAGGTGGTCAGTTGTCATGATGAATTGCATATGAATGGCATCCTAGATTTAGTATGTCATCCATTAAGCATGTGGGTGACCTAGGAATGAGCTCATATGCTCATTAGATCATCTTGGGTGGTGCTAAGTTAGTCCATATCCATTGGAACCAATGGGCTTGTGAACCAACTGAAACGACATCCACTTGCACCGGCTTGCTAATCTAAGCTTTGATATGTTGCCATCCATCCAAAACAATTGGTCTAGAATCCCCCAATGGTGGGACATTTTACAACAAATATGCATATTGGTGCATATGTGTATATTACAAATGTTGCACAACATGAATCAATTTTTCGAATAAACCCGACTTAGGATTGGAAAATCCTTAGCATGTACCTACTTATGAAAAACCTCGACATGACCATCCAAAAATGACCAAGTCAATTGACCCAATCCTGGCCAAATTTAACACCCCCAACAAGGTGATGTTCTTTAGTAATGAACACTAATAACCATGTATGGCCAATGTTGGTAACAAGTGGGGATACTTTTGTTGTAACATAATAACATGCTGCATGTAGGTTTGTTTGGTTTGTGGATCCTTCTTCACATAATGGTATCTCTAGATTAAGATGCCTAACTATAGAGTTGTAATTAAATTATAATTAATGCTTCCAAACAACTCAAGTACGCATATTTTGATGCGCCCCCAATTCTTTAAAAAACCCAAATGTGAGTTTCAAAGTGAAAGAACATAAAAAGAAAAGAGTTAGGCACACTCTTTAATTCTCAACATTTTAGGTGTAGGAGGGTGTGCTAGAGCTTTGAGATGGGACTAGGACAAACTTACAAACAAGAATTCAAAATGAAATCAATTTGCACAACCAAAAAAAGAAGGCAATTAATGCAAGTTGAATGTAAATGGTGTGGCATATTTAGTAAGGACAATTTCAAGCACAAGCTTTACACCGGCTTGTAACCTTTGGGAGGAGGCACCACTCCCCTCCCTATAGTATATTCTATGAGTTTTTGTAGTGGTTACATCCAAAGGACACATTTTCCTAAGACTCCCAAATGGGAGTCCCAAAATTGGGACATTTGTTGTTTTGAAATTTTGGATGATCATATCTTCTTCAAATCAAACCTTTTTGGATCATGCAAGGGTAATATCTTATATCCCTTAAAAAAATATTTCCAATGGTGTATTGCATGTCCCAATTGGAGATCATTTGACCCCTACTCGAAGGGGATTTAGGACCATTCTTTTTATTATAATTCATGCATTTCAAGTATAAATGTACAATGTGAAGACACTTTAGGCATCCAGTGTGAGACCTTTTCAATGGTATCCTGGGGGCCCAATTTGGTGCTTGTTTACTTTTTCAACCAAGGTATTGAATATTCGGGACTTTCACACAATTCAAGTTCCAAAGTAGAAATGCACTTGGGAATCATTGGGCTCAATCTCTTGCTCTCCTTCATTTGTGAGAGTATGTTTCACTTTTGAACACATTCCTTTGGCTTCATGTGGCCTAACACTCCACATTTAGTCATGAACCCAATGTTAGGGTTGCAAGATATTCCATCCTTGGGAATATCCCACTAAATAATCCCAATATCCAATGGGCTCGAACTTGGAAGCCCATTATTAACATCCACTAGTGAACATGGGCTTGGTGCTGATAAAATGTGCCAAGCTTAATGAATGTAGTGACTGGCATATGCCTAGAATTCATTCAATGTGCCCCAAGGTGGTCCAGGATCCAATGGAGAAATTGGAATGATTGGCATTTCTTATGGCCCTCTGACATCACCAGTTCACCATTTGGAGGTGCATCCTGATTATGGACATTACCTTCCAACAACTCAAATCCATGTGGAAGGCTTGAAAATCCAACTAACATAATTGACTTGTTAGATTTTGATGCTTGCCTTTTGATGAATCTCAATGGGAATGCAGCCTTGTGATTAGCTCATGTATGCCAACTTGGATGGTAGTATGTGGTTTCCTCCCAAAATCAATGGCAACCCATAGGGGGTACAACACCACACCTCCAATCAACACATCATAAGATGTAACATGTGTGACCACTACTCAGGCCCACACAATAGTGTAATTTGTTGGCTTGTTGGGATTAACTTGGATCACAATCTCTTGCTTGGTTAACCCTCGTGCCTTCTTTAACCCACCCATGGATGTCAAAATTTTAATATGGGCATGGGTCAAAATTGACATTGGTCAATCCAAGACCATCAACATCAACTTTGCCCAACATTAATGGTTAGACACCAAAATCAAACAACACTTTATGGGGTTGGTACTGATGTGCCAATGCCCCTTTCAACTATCCTTCCTCATCATGCACAACCATAACCCCAATAATAACATTGGCAATTCGATCAATGGCTGGCCATGTTAAAAGGTCATGAAGTTTGGCCACAATTGCATGCCAAGATTCAAGTCGAACCTTGGTCACCTTTAAACGGTTAGCCTCGTAAACTAGATGGGGAACTACATGAAGTACAAAAGTGTCCTCCAACTTAACCATCACATTTATTATTCCACCATTTTCACATAATGTGGCCGCCAAGCGAAACACGGCCCCTAGTTGAATACCTAAAATGACCAATGTTTCAATAGAAGATTATGGTGCCTAACACATTGTTTTGGCCACCCCCATCAAACTTGTGGGTGCTTTAGACCTAAGAATAGAATTAGGTGCCTTCCTTGACATTCCACTAAAAGTTAACGCCCCCATGGGATTAGGAATGGTGTATGTTAACACAAATGATCATGGGAGACACACTTTGCGTTAAGTTACACCATGTTAAAGATCCAACCTCTCATTAACACCTCGTGGTTATGGCACTTACACATTAGCCCATCATAGTTACAGCAATGGAAATCATTTCATTAGGATTTAGAATCATAACATGTTTTCTATCATCTATTGCCATGATTCATGATCTTTTGACATATGTGGCATCGTATCATCTGGTGCCACTAATTTTGAAAAACCAGCTCCACAAAAGGATCTTGGATTAGCCATATGATTAACCATTTTTTTAATCCCTGCTTTTCCTTGACCTAAACGCAATGGATTTCATTTAGGCTGCCATATTTATGAATCAGGCCTCCAACTGTGCAAACCTAGCCTTGAGTTGGCTTAGCAGACGACCTTTTGTTGGCCATATTTTCCCCCTTTTAACCCTTCCCAGAACCTTGGCCCATATTGGCATTACTGTTCTATGACTAACCTAATCATAATTTTGGGTGAAATGTGAAGTAATGATTGGCATCATGCCCATATGCATGACAATGGGAACATGGTTGGTTGGGATTGAAGTTGAAGGTTGTGGCATATGGTGGATTGGGTCAATTTTTCTTCTTGTGAGGCCCACCGCACTTCTAACACTTGTTTTTTCCACCTTGTTTCATTAAATAAGATGTGGAATCACCATTTGAATATGGTTTAACCCCCTTTGCCCTTGGGTGGTATAGCCTTGGTGGGGTGACCTTGTGATTGTTGACCTAATGGTGTTAAACAATTCGTTGAGTTTTCCTTGTTAAATCCACTCATTCTCGATGACCACATGTTCTTCCACCATGTTCATTTCACTCCTTTTTGACAATTGAAACACATTAACCAAAATGGGTCGGGTGGGTTGTAATAAAACGCATCTTGCACCAAATGCCTAAGCTCCTTGTCCAAAATCCCATACCAAAACTAAACTACTTGGGCTTCTGTGACATTTTGTGTCACAATGATCAACCCACACACTTGTGCATAGGTTTCTTGTAAGTTCTCATAGGGCTTACGTTAGAAATCTTGCAAACTTCGCAACTTTTCAATCCTAACCCCTTGGTAATTCCACCACAACTCATGGAAAAATTCCATAATGGGTTAAATGTGGGCAATGGACCCCCTATATTAATGGATGCACATGCACCACCACTCCAATGGTTCCACCACTTCAAGTGGTTCCACTTCCACTTGTGCTTCCACTTACATCTATCGAATTAATACCCAAAAGTGTTATTGCACCATTTGGGCCACAATTCCCCTAGTGATAGAAACATAATTGGAAGACCAATATAATCACCACTAATAAACTTGAACTTCATGGGTAAACCTGAACTCATGATAATCATCCATAAACAACCCTTCCAAATGTTGAAATAAACCTTTCCATGTTACGAAGGGTGTGAATAGCTGGAAATTATGCATTTGTTGCATATCACACCAGCTATCAAACTCTTGGATGAAATCATCTAGCTTAATGGTGCCAACTGCCCCCGAATATCAATGGGGCCTTTTGGTGGCTCCATACATCTCCTCCATGTCCCATAACAATGGTAAGGTGACAAACCTTGGAAAAACATCTATGTCAAAATCTGAAGAATCTCCCCCAGATGATGATGAAGTTGGTGTGGGTGGTCAAAACCGCATCCCTTACCCAATGAAACCACTAGTAATAGTGTCCCTATCCTTTGAATCTTGTGTCACTTCTGTGATGAACCTTAAACCCTAACTTGGGTATGCCCCCTAAAATTCAATCACAAAAAAATGATACACTTATGGTGGCTCAAATTAAATTTATAATGATGTTGAACTTGTTGTGGCTTAACCAAACCCCCAAAACATAAACCTCATAACATGGTTCCCACAACAACATTTCACAAGGCCAACAAACTAAAGCACATTGTGTTCACAACAAGGTGGTCTATTAGTCATTAACCCAATCTCATCACAACAAGCTATGGGACATCCTAGTGATCAAATCCAGACATATCTATAGCTACACCTCCAAGTACAACCTAAACCTTAATTAAAACCTAATCAACATGTTCATGGAAACCAAAAGTCAAGTAGGACCCGTTTAATGATCGGGATTAGGTGGTAACCTTGTCCCATGCCCAACCATTAACCACACCAATCACACCCCTACGTTCATTACAACAATAATGACGCACATGGGAAGGCACATAACCTTTCCCCTGAAGTTTCACTCTTAACAATAAACATAGACTACCAAAAGGTTGACCTGAGAGCATATGTTCACCCCAAGGTCATAACCAAATGGCACACACCTTGGTAATCCCCTACCTCTTGAAAGCATATGATAATTTGATCAACATCCTAATAGGTAACAAGCGTAACCCAATTAACGTAACTGTAGATGCATAACTCATGCAACACAAATTTTCACTTTTGTGATTTTCGCATAGGAATCACGACACGAATTAAAGTACTTCGTGTTTGTTGATGGTGTGGCACTCCACCACCTTTAAGGTGCAAAAAATATAAGTCACCAGCACAATGTTCAACCGCCAAATGTTTGGTATGAAAAAATTGACCACAAACCACCCTACACCCTGGAATGAACGTCCAAAATTGCCTCTCTCCAATTGAACTAAAAACTTTCACACTACAAGTGTTCCTCACTATGAATTAATTGCCATAGAAAGCTCCTGATTTCACCTTTGTATAGGTGAGGAATGAATTTCCAAAAATTAAATGGAAATTAACTCAAAAAATGTCAATTAGCCTTTGACCTCCAAAAAGTATTGTTTTTAAAACTTCTACAACTTTACACACTTGTAAATTTCCTCTCAAAAAATTCAAAGGTGCAAACAATTTGTCAAACTAACTCCATATGCGAAAGATATGAATTTTCGAAAAAATCCAAAATGAAAATTCAAAATGAAATTGAAATTGAGTAAAAAAACAATTTTCTATTTGATGTACATTCAAAAGTGGGCTATCCACTAGTTAGCCTACCTAGATGATCACCAACCCCTATTCACCCACTAGTCACCCTAATTAAATGGATGAAAAAATCATGAAAAAGGATGAAATATCTCAAATGGATGAAACAACAAATTAAAAATGTTGGCAAGTTTGGATTGGTGCTAAACTTGCGTGCTAGGTTTGAAAATTTTTTAAAAATGAAAAATGAAAGGGAGGTCCATATTGGACCTTTTCGGTCTTCCTTATTTTAAGCTTGCATCACTACCCAAAAACCACCATGACAAAAAATAAAAAACCTTGAAGAGGGAACTCCTTTTCTTTCTTCTTTTTCCTTTTATGCTATTACCATAGTTATTGCAATTGGCCGCATGGTAGAGTGACCACAACAACACATATGCGGGGATGTAAGCGGCCCCACACTCTCCTTTTTCCTCCCGGTGACCAAAGACCAACCTTGGCAATGGCGGAATGGCATTGCCTATGTGTTGTTGTCATCACCTGCATGAACGCCAAGAGAGGGACAAGGAGAAGGGAGGGAGAGGTGGAGGGAGAGAATAAAAAAACAAAGAAAAGGGGCTTCCTTTGGACAAAACTAAGGGCCCTCCTTTGATGTTTTTGAACTTTTTTTTTCTTCCACAACTTTGCGCAACCTTCGAACTCCAAGGACTAGGCCCTATTTGGGTTCAAGTCCCAAAGGAATTGTACACAAAAAACATGTACACAAACATTATTTTCACTAGATTAAGATGCAAAGGAACAATATTTGCAACCCAAGCAAAATTCTTACAAAACCAACCTGTAACAACATAACAAGATTGAACTACCCAACATTTGTTGCTAACCAAATCATGTGCATAAAATACGCAAAAAAAAAACCAAAAACTGAGTGCTAAACAATTCTAACATAGTTGCAGCACAAAAAACAACTAGCTAACTTTTGGTGATTAAAAAATTAACTCACCTGCAACAATATAAAAATTTAAGTTCAAAACATAAAAAACCAAAACACTTACATATCAAAGAAAACTGCAAAATAAAAATTATGCTTTAAAATCTCAAATCACCAAAAACAATTTGAGGTCACACAAAATGGGATTATATCCTGTAACAAATATCATGAACTGCATTCACACTTGAACTAGTTCAAAATTAATTAATTAGCTTAATTAACCTAATTTATCCCTAATTAATTAGGACCTAATTAAGCAGCTAAATTAACACACTTGACAACTAGCTTAACCTTTGTTTTGTTATAAAACTTGAAAGAACCAAAATTCAAAACATGTGCCACATCTTTATACGTTGTTCAAATAGGTAGCCATAATTAAAAAAAAAAAAATTAACATCACAAAATTCTAAAAAAATAAAATTAACATTTGCACCAAATTTTACTTGAATAATTAGGCTAGCTATTCTTTTATGCTCAAATGTGTTTTTGATCTTGTATTAACAATTCCAAGTTACTAAATAAAAAAACTGGGCATGTAATTTTTTTCACACTATTTAAGTAGTTGAATGCAAAACCATGATGGTACATACAATATCATTAATTTGTACATCAAGTTTTAGCTAGGCATAGATGAAAGGCTCATAATAAGAATAGAGAGATCATTGTGATTTAATACTAACATTGAGTTTCATTAAATGTGGATTAATGTGATATTGAGATATGTTATATAATAATACAATATAATTGACTAGTGGATATCACATGTTTCAAACAATATCTATTAAATTACTTGGAAATGTGATATTTCAAAAGACCCACAAAAGGTGCAAACTTTGTTGTTATCATAATTGTTGTAAATATGAATTGAAAAATCAAATTATCAACAAAAGCAACCATGAACTATGCTTGGAAATTATTTAATGGTGCACATAATCAATTAATATCCAATTGATATTGGATTTTATAATAAAACCTCATTTAATTTAAACTTTTAAAAAATTTAATTGCATGATTAATGCAACACATGGATTATAATGCATATTTATACCCAAGCTTATCCAACAAAATGTGAAAATTAATTTGAAATGGCATACATCATGTGTAAACATTGAACAAATAAAAACTCATATTAATTTTTAAAAAAAATTTAATGGACCAATATGGTCACCTAGCATGTAATTAGTAATCATAACTCTAACAAATGAGATTGAATGTAAAACAATTTTTTTGCTTATTTCATCTCCAAATCACAAAAGGCAACCTTCTCATAGAATCATCCTTTTCTTCATAAATAAATGCCAACCATGACAAAATGAGGCATTGAAGACTTGCATAAGGCCCCTTTTCATGTCTTCCCTTAACAAAATATTACATAATCTATAATTTTCTTTATATTCAAAAGCATGTGGATGAGAACAACTTTTCATCAACTCTAATATGTATGTCAAGAAATTAAGGCCTTTTCAATGACTGCTTGGAGTGTAATGGTAGAGACATAAATGATGAACTATTTCAATTACACTAATTGCAATCACAACATAAATAATTTTTTAAAAAACTCTCTTTTGACAACAATCATACACCAATAGTCTTAGTGGAGTTTTGTTGTGAACATGACATATAATCATTTTACTAGGGTTTCATCCTTTTAATTTCATTGTCATGCATAAGTTATCAAGCATTTGAATGTACAATACATTCACATAAGTTCACAACTTGGACCCCAAGTCCAATCCAATGACAACATACAAAACATTAAAGTCAAATGCACTTGAAATGCAAAAATGTCACGAGATTTAGAGTCTTTAGAAACACATGTAGTGTGCACTAAAATTGTCCTTACTTTGATCAACATGAATCAATTGTATAAATTAACATTTATTTTGTTGTGTTGATTCTTGTATTTTTAAAAATTTTGATTATGTGATATAAAAAAATTGACAATTTATTCCTAAAAGTTAGCAAAATTAATTATATTTGCACTAGAAAAATACATTTCCCCAAGAATTTCTCAATTATTTTATTATAAAAATGACAAAATTTGTTAGGAAAAAAATCATTGTTCATGACAAATTTACACATTTAATTTTTGATTCTGAAAATTTCTGTTTCACACCTTAAAGATGTAATCCAAGGCAAATGCCATCAAACATTTAAATACAAGATTGTTCCTTCAATGTAGAAATCAACCTTGTTTACAAAATAGGTTTCAATTTTTTGGAATTACTTTTGCTTTGAGTTCTTTATTTATTTGTCATTTAATTTTATCCATGTTGATTGGAACATAGTTTTGACATGTTATACATGTATCAATCATATTTTTATAAGTGTTAACTTGTTATATCAATCATACAAATTATGTTATGAATATAAATTTTTCTTATTTTTTTATAAGTGTTAATTGGTTTTTCCACCTTATTGATAACCTTTACCAATATCCTATACCTCTTATATATATATATTAATTCACTACGTCTATCTGTCAATCTGTCTGACGGGGGTTTTGGGGGGTGGGGGAGGGAGAGGCCGGTGAAGCAGCGGGCGACCGGTGTCAGTCTGTGACATGGGTTGGACCACCACAGTTTCCGTGTACAAACCGTCTCCACAAAGCATTGCAGTCGTCCAAAGGGTAGGAATGACAGTCAGATCGCATCCCTCTCCCACCGCACCAGAGGCGAATAAAAAAACCTCCCCCCCCCCCCAACCCAACTACTGAAAGAACCGACAATTATATAGAGGAGCGTGTTTTCAGAAATTTCCAACATTTTCGAAAACCAAGGTTCAAAATGTCAGAACCGGGGTTTTGGGTTTTCTCACGTCAGGTAAGGGAGTAAATACCCGGACTGATAACCTGAGGGTACACACAGCTGGTTCTGATACCCGCACAACGTCAGTTGAGACCACTGCACGTTCGACTGCACGTTCGAGGTGGTTGGAGTGGCATAGCCATGGGTGTTCGAAGGTCACGGGTACCACTAGTACCTCTTAAGTAACCAATGCCATTCAAATAGTAACCCAATGTTTGCATAATTTATCATTACCAACTTGACAATTCCATGTTGGAACCATTTTATATTTGTCTTTTCATATCATCATCTTTCAATATTCATATGTGGATGTTGAATGTTTTTGTCCTCCTAAGTGACATCAACACATATTTGGATAAAATGTTAATTTTATTTAGATCTTTTATTTCATATTATTATGGTTTCATGAATTTCTTGGTGTAATTGATACACAATTTTTTAAAAAATGTTTCCAATAAATGAAGATTGAATTTCTTATTTTAACATTTATTGAAATGAATATAATTTCATGAAAAATCTATATGATAAGGGATTGGGTGAAAACATGTTATAGTGAACAAAAGATGTTGTCAAAAAAATTTGAATTTCAAGACTATGTGTTTTTTCTTAGATTGTTAATAATAAACGTCTCACAAGAAATTTAAGGTTTAGATGTTATTCATGTTTTTACGCACTCATTTTGGAAGTTTCATATTCAGTTGGATGGAAAAGATTATAATGTCCAATTTTTTCATTGCAACATCCAATCAATCATCTCTAATTTTTTTTTCATCTTTAATACTCAACATTGCTTTAGGCTTATGTTCCTAAACATTGTGTTATAATAATATAATCATATATAATATTAATAAATACTAACAAGTTATATGCTTGACAAACTCTAATACAAGAAAAACATTACAAGAAGGGAAGTAAGGGAAAAAAAAAAGTATTTAAGTTTTATTCTAATTACTAAGTAATTAAAATACATTATTATTATTTGATTACTAAAATTTAAAATAATTAAAAAAACTATTTAAGCTTATCTTAGTTTATTTATTCTTTATATTAATTTGTATGGAACATATTGTCCATAATTGGAAATCTTCATATTTTTAGAAAGTCTGTTTTTTATGTCTGTGTGTTGTTTTTGGGATAATTTCCCTAAATTAGGAATTTCTACTATTTCCAAGAAATTAAAAATTACGAAATATGAAATGGCAACAAAACCCAGGCACAAAATGAATGACAAATTGTGAGAAGAAAAAAATCGTCTTATTGGATGAGGAGAATGGCAGTCATCGAAAGCCTTCATGGATAAAAACGGTTGTTCTATGATCCCTCTTGGATGGTGGGTTTTCACTTTTCTGTCCAGAAAAAATCGAATATACCGCTATCATATGTGTCCAATTTGGATGCGATGAAAAGAAAAGTGATGACGTGGATGAATGTGTGAGGAGGAATGGATGAGACCACCGAGCGATAGTTGGATGATGGATGAGCTAATTTGGCTGCGATGCTATGCCGCGAAAAAGAAGTGATGGATTGGATGAATTTTTGAGGGGAAACGGATGAGATGACCGAGAAATGGATGGATGAGAAATGGTGGAGTTGGCTCGCGCTTTCCTCGCAGCCATGTCTATGCTGCGTTTTGTGTGTCCGGCGCTAGCGTCATGTGCGCGACCGATATCGGGTTTTTGCAGGGAAGAGAGGTCGAATCTTCGTCGCAGTGCTGTCGATTCGTGTCCGTCAGGAAGCAAGGATTCTATCGGTATGCAGGTTGCTAGTTTTTCGTAGTGGTTTCCGGCCGTGAGCTCCAAGTCTTTCTATGTTGTTGTCGTCTTCTCCTTCTTCGTCTTCTCTCTCTGTCTCTGTCTCTCTTGTAGACGGGTTCTCGAGGATGATTAGGATTTTGTGTTGAGGAAGAAGAAGTAGAAGACCGCCGCGAAGAGAGGTTCCAAAGATGGGTTGTGTAGTGCAACTTGATCCGCCTGGGATCCCTTCCGTCTCGCTCATGCTTCCTTGCTAGGGTTTGTCGCTTGAAGGACTTTGTAGTAGAGAAGCCAAAAGAGTGTGGGAGGGGCAGCAGGCCATGGAGCGGACGATATACGGAATGCGGCCCGTGAAGCGTGCTCGCCTCACATTGCTGGAGGACGGTGATCGCGGTGATGTAATTGACGAGGTCAGTTGGACGGAATTTTTGGTCGTTTCTTCATGTTTTTAATGCTTTCTCGGTGTATCTGGATGATATCAGATTTTCACGACCTTAGAGAGAAGGTATGTTACTGTTGATGACTGGGAATGTTGGAGCACATGTGCTCCTATGTTCCTATGTTGTGTTCTGAAGTATCTCCCTTAATCTGCTTGCTTTGGATGATGCTAGGGTTTGAACCAGAATTTGACTTTGGTTTTGGTTTTGTAGCAGCAGGCAGCGGCAACTGTCATTGAGCATTACGAGCATCTGGGAGGGGCAAGAGAAGTTCCACAAGGGGCTGGTTTTGGATATGCCAATGGAGGCGCCAATGCTAGGGTTGCCTCACCACCATGGCATGATGATGATAAAGATGGGCACTACATGTTTGAGCTGGGAGAGAATATAACCTCTCGCTGTAATCTTTTACTTTGCTAACCCTGCTCCTAGTGTCCCCCCCCCCCTAACTCCCCGCTTGCTCGCTTCGCTGCCTTATGTGTCTATGGTGGAGGCGCAGATTCTTGAGATGGGTTTAGAAAGGAGCTTGTGCTTCTTCTTCCATTGCGGAAAGTGGCCGCAATATTTTGATCACGTTGTGTCGTGGTGCCTGTTTTGGTTGGGTTGTGAACTGCAGACAAGATCATCAGTAAAATGGGTGAAGGTGCACACTTCTTACTCAAAGTGCCTCTTTGATGAGATAGCTGTTGATGCATGTTTGGTAGGTTCTTTGTTGTCTCAGTCTCATAAACTGTCTTTGAGGAGACAAACTGGTTCAGGAAGAATGGACAGGATCTAGTTTTAGGGTTTATGCTTGAATTGTTGGTCCACAATGGGCTCAGGGCACATTAGCACTCACTACTATCTGCCTTCCTTGTAGAATGCTGTGGATATATCTAATTTTGTGAATCATGTTCAAGTAGAGAATTTTCAGTGTGAGCTCTTAGTTGTTATTTGTGTGATAGGAGCACCAAAGGTAGCCTTGATGCTGACTTAGTAACTGAGAGTACCTGAATGAACCCTGGACCTCCAGAGACCCTTGAGGAAAATGAATTCAGTGTTGATGATACAAGGTTTTTTTGACCTGTTTAGGATTGTGTTCTGGTCAACAAGCTTTTGGGGATAGTAATGTCTGTTTACCCCTCATATGAGGCATTCTAATGAGGATCGGCTGGAACCTGGAGGCCATTGATTTGCAGGCACTTTTGGGCGAGTTCTGGAGTGCTGGGATAGGGATGCCCGGGAATATGTGGCCATCAAGGTTATTCGCAGCGTTCAAAAGTACCGTGATGCAGCTATGATAGAAATTGATGTCCTTCAGACTCTTGCCAAAAATGACAGGACAGGTTCATGGTTAGTCCTTTACCTTGAAAGATGTTATTATTGTCATCTCATTGAACTTTGTTGTAAAGTGTGGCCAGCACTGTTGGTGCATATTTATTTCTTCTTAAGGTCATTTATTAAGATTTGTAGAAAACTTGACAGTTCCCTTCATTGGATGATTTTTGAAGACCCTTGATTCCCCTTTTATGCTCTAGACCCAGCAATACAAATTTCTTCTCCATCTGGTCCTCATTCATATTACCATATGACCCAGTTGGTTACATTGGATGGAGTTGGGATGCAGGCATTGTCTGATGTTGAAGGATTGGTTTGACTTTCGCAACCATGTTTGCATTGTATGGCTTCTATCCCACTGTGCTTTCTGTCAAGCACATGGTGTTGATTTGAATGTCTAGGATTTTGGGAACATGAACTTTCTTTTTTTGTCTTTTCTTGTGTGCTCCAAGTCTTCCCTATCTAAAAGGAGGTTGTTATGTCCTTCAATAACAGCTTGAAAGAGTGTTCCATTCAATTTAATCAATGACTCTCCATTTATCATTCCCCATCATCAAATCAAGATCTTGGCCAGCACCTGTATATGAAGGCGTTTCTGTTATCAGGTTCATTGAAGTAGTTGTCTTGAATAATAGATATGTGATGGCAGAGATCGTATGAATGGTGTGGATTGTGGGTACAGGTATGTGAACGATTGGGTCCAAGCTTATATGATTTTCTCCGGAAAAATAATTACCGACCATTTCCTGTGGACCTTGTTCGTGACTTTGGTCGTCAACTCCTGGAGTCTGTTGCCTGTAGGTGTTACATATACACAAATTGCCTGTCTTCTTCTTGTAGCCTGCAGTTCTCTGACCCTAGCCAAGCTGTCTGTTTGGATGTTGAAGATAACTCTTGGTTGGCCTGATACTTTGGGTTTTTCTGAATCCTCGAATTCCTTAGTGCCTTTTACTATTGGCACCGATGACTCAAATTCCTAATTTGTTCTATTTGGGGGTGGGGGGGGGTTGTGTTTTGGTGGCAGACATGCATGAACTTACACTTATTCACACTGACTTGAAACCTGAAAATATACTCCTGGTTTCTTCTGAGTATGTCAAAGTACCAGATTACAAGGTAATGTCATACAAGGCTTTAGGTTTTATCACTTGCTGCCTGTCATCCCAAGGAGACCTTACTATAATAATCCATCTGAAAGTTGCTTGAAGTGCTTCACATGGAGATCTAAGAATGTTGATGTTCTTCAGTAGGGAGGTGATTGGTATTAGTGTATTGGTGAGATTGCTCATTAGTAAGGATGACACTAGATATACCTACTTGGTGACTTTGTGTTGGTTATGATACAGCTTGTAGAATTTTTAACCACCCAGCAGTTTGGTTATTCACTGCACACGTTAAGAAAAATTATTGTGTTGTAATTGTGGGCCACCAGTTTTTAGACCTCTTTCTGGGTGTCCCACCAACAGTTTCATGTTTGTTGGCAGGTTGGCAATTGGCAGAAGTCACAAACTGGAAAGCATTTCAAGCGAGTGCCAAAATCAAGTGAAATCAAGCTCATTGATTTTGGCAGTGCAACATTTGAGAGCCACTACCACTGCTCTGTTGTATCCACTCGCCATTACCGAGCTCCAGAGATCATTTTTGGTAAATTCTTCTTGCTTGGATCTGCTCTCTGGTTGTCATCTTGACCAACTAAGTGTTCGACTGAGGATTACTATCTACTCTTAGTATTGACTCACACCATTTTGACTGCACTCATTCCTGTTGTGTTTATTTTGTCGGTTTGCCTGGAACTGAACAATTTTTTGTTTTGCTTAGAAGCTTTTGTGGAGTTTCTCTCTGCAATCACATTGGTACATTGACTTTTAGCATTCACTAACATATGGCTATATTGGTATTCTGAACACCAGACCATAAGATCCAATCCAGTCTTGAATTGCAAAATTCAGACTGTGCTTAGTGTATTGTACCATTGGGATAACAGTGTACCCTTAGGGTTAGATGCTTGCTTGTACAGGGGCAGGCTAAAATAAATGAAACTTTCTGCAACAAGCTCGTTGCAAGTCTAATGACAATACTATTCAGTTTTTTAATAAGCTATGTCTCTTGTGGTAGCCAACATCACAACCACAACAGAGTCTTCCAGTTGCTTCCAGAAGTGTGACAAAAACTCAGGACATGGATTTTCTATAATTGTTTGCCCAAAATTTTGATCATATTACTATGAGAATAATCCTACTGATGTCATGCATCAATGTAGAATAATTGTACCTGTCACTGCCATTCATGACAAAGGTGATGGTATAATACTCTGTGAGTGACACTCACAGGTTATGACCACACCTGTTCTTGTTGTGTTTGTCTTGATTTGGTGGGAACTGGAATAACAATTACTTCCACAGTGTTACTGTGAGGGTTTTTGTGTAATCACATGGATATATGTCCTGCAATTAGGAAAACAATGTAGTCTTTCTGTAGAGTAGTGTTGGATTGTTTTTGGAAATAACTCACAGACAATGCATTAGAAAGATAGGTCAATCCTGCATAAGTTTAATGTGTGGCCCAGTTTATCTTCATAAGTCATAGGGTTTTGTTGTAGATAGATCCTTTCAGTGCCTAATTGGGTTGAACTGTAAAACATTGTTCACACTCATATCCATCCTGTGCACTTTTGACTCTTCTAATGGTTGATTCTGAGATGCTAATGCTCAACTCTTGTTTTTCTCTTGTTATTGTTTGTCTCTACAATCAGCTAGATTGATTGCCCACAGACAAATGTCATGAAGTAGCCATGATTTATGTGATTGATCACTTAATGTTAGGACAGAGAAAGTTTGATATTTATTTTTAGCTGGCTTCATTCCTTGTTCACAATGGTACTTCTGGAATGAATTGCACTCTTTAGGGGGTGACAGTTGGATTTTAGGGTCTTCTCCAGAGATTCCTGCTTGTAAAATTGAAGAATGTGATCTTAGACCCATTCTTCATTTGAATGCCAAGTTAAGAGAAAAGAAACCGAGAAAAGGACATGAATGAGAGTTGGATAATTATATATAAGTGCTGTGTCCCAGGTCTGGGGTGGACTTACCCTTGCGATTTATGGAGCGTGGGTTGTATTCTTGTAGAACTGTGTTCGGTATGTGATATCTGCCATATTGTAGCACGTGCTAAGCTGAAGCTTCACTGCCTGCTTCTCACTAGTGCTCACTGTCTGTCACACTCAAAGGTTACATGTACTTTTTTTCACATAAGTTTCAGGGTTTTGCTGATCATCTGGCATTGATTTGGCAGGGAGATGCCTTGTTTCAGACACATGAGAACCTGGAGCATTTGGCGATGATGGAGCGAGTGCTTGGGCCCATTCCTCAACACATGGTCAAAAGGGCAGAGTATGTACCTGTCAGTATGGTGTTCTTGAATTTTTTGTAACTGATATCAGGGTACTTATGGTGTTTGGAAGTCTGATGTATACTTTTTGTGCTGAATAGCAGCCGGCATTCTGAAAAGTATGTCCGATATGGACGTGAGTTGAATTGGCCAGAGGGAGCAATCTCAAAAGACAGTATTCGAGCTGTGCGCAGATTACCTAGATTACGGGTATGTGGTTCTTTAACTATAAGTTATGTTTGAATTTTGATGCATGTGCATAAAAGCACCCAATTTGTCTGAAAAAACTTCCAATCAAGAATGTTGACATAAGTGTAGATTAGGCTTCACATGCATCCCCTCACCTCAGGGTTAAATGGGTCCATACTGGAAGGGAATCTCCTCCAAGGTGCATATACATAAAGGGATTTCTGTGCCATTTGGGTGTTTGATGCCAGTCAAATTGCTTTATGCTCTGAAATTGATAGTCACTGAAATGTGTGGACTCACCGCACCACCAAGTTAGGTTCCAGTTCTTCCCCATTTCTTCAGTGTACTGTGATAACGATTGTGGGAACTGATTTTGTGCAGAATTTGATAATGCAACATGTAGATCATTCTGGAGGCTTGCTGATTGACTTGTTGCAAGGGTTGCTCAAATTTGAGGCATCAGAGCGGTTGACTGCAAAGGAAGCACTGAAGCACCCATTTTTCAGAGAGCCCAGTAGACGTTTGTGAACACTCTTAGTCTTTTTGTTTAAATCACAATGTTCGGCATCTATCAGGATGTAGCATCATGTGCCAAAAAGGCATTTAGCTATAATCTATGTTCATGGCCTTTAACATGGCAGTGAGATGCACTGGGGAAGGAGGCACTAAACCTTTTAGTTATCATTTCTTGTGTCTTAGTACCATTCTTTTCAGGCTTGCCATTTGTCTGGATTGGCTTCCCACTGTACTAGTAAGTAAAGTGTGAGTTGAAAAACTGTTTTGAGATGGATCCTTAAATCCAAAATGAATCTTTCTCATAACATTGTCTCCTTCTGAATTGAGGTTGTGCAGTATGCTCAAGGGAATGATGAAGGAAAAGAGGAGGAATATTATGCAACTCCCCTAAGAGTGGGTGTAATGCCCCCCTGCAGGGGTTTTCTCCTATCATAAGCAATGGCTCTTACATAGATGCTAGATTTTCAATTTGTATCCAGAAGGAAATCGTAGCATCAACATTGATAGATAGGATCATTCATCCTCTCAATTGAATTCATGGGCAACCACACAGTTTATGTGTATACTCTCATTGAGTTCAAAATTTGCCTCCCTACTCTTCCCTACTGGTGGATATTAAGGGTGATCCATTGTTGCATGTACCATACATTCAACTACTCAAATCCTGATAATTTACATTATTGGCTTTGAAAGATTCCTTCTTACTCAGTTTCTCAGCTACATTCTTCCCAAATAGATCTATTAGGTATATTATAAAAACAATTATGTGATAATTATATAACTCTTTCTTGGCCCATAGTAACACTAGGGACAAGTTCACTGACAACAATATAATGAAGTTAAAGCTTTAAATAACTGAAACTGAGCAACTCCACATAGACTTGTAAATGTGCACATAATATGCTCTCCAAAACAGAGGGTGAGTACAGAAATACAATTGATTTTGATCAGCTGGTCACAATGGTCAGCCCATGTGGTAACATCTAAGTGATCCTAACCCTGCATTCTTCAGAATTTCATGTTTATGGGTGGGGATGCAGAAATAACTTGTGCACTATTTTGGATGTTGTAGACATGGTCAAGGCACATGTACTGGGTGTAGGTGGTAGATCTGCTCTAAGAACATAATATCATGTGTACTCTCCCACTTGTCAATGACTGCATACTTGCCCAAGGCATCAGATCAATAGAAAATTATGAATGCAAGAAATCTCAAGAAAAACCCATTTATGACCTCTTTGTTCCTAGGATGGTAAACGGAGTTATTTTAGCCTATTTGCATACACCAATGGAGAAACAATTCACATAATTAGGGCATCATGTTTTGAGAACTCTTTGGTACCATTTTACAGGCGAAAACTTGTGTGCGCTCATGTATGTTCCATACTTCATTATTTCCACAAAGAAAACAGAGATTTGGAGGGTTGAATCTGGGTAAGCATTGACATCATACATCAATATCTTGCCCACTGAAATTCTTACCCAGACCTTCCAAAAGCCTTACTAGAGGTGGCATCAAGCATGGCTTTTCAAGAAAAGTCCACCAGCCAAGCATGCTATATCTGTGTCTGATAGTCTCAAAAACAGCTCATTGGGTGTCTCTCGGCCACGGAGGTCTTCCATTCCATCTCTAAACCTAGCAAAACAGTGTCAATTCTCATTATAATATGTCAACAGACCCAGTAAAAAGACCTAGAATATGTTGCTGTAGTTCTTGACCAGATTTTGGCCATATAATCAGAGCCTGATGACATTCATAAGTACTGAGAACACAGACATCAGAGCCAATTGTCAGTTAATATGTATATGCAAGATATCTTGGTACCATGCCAGTTCTTTAAAGCAACACAAAGAATAAGAACTTCTCTGGAGCTCTTTCAAAGGGCATTGCTTAAGTATGGCTATGTAGCAGGATCAATATGTGTATGTAAGAAATTGGCTGTGACCAAAAACCATGGAGAATAAAAGCATGGAAGTCACTAGACCAGTGTTGACAGCACAGATGCCAAAGACCGTTCTGGCCCTGAGCACCAATGAGCATACCATAGCTGAATACTGGCATTCAGACCAGACACTTTCCTACCTGTCAGTTTTTGATGTTCAGTATCTTTCAGGGCTATGATGTAGTGAAGCGCCACAAGTCCACAGCTATGTCTACCTCTCGCTGCTTGTGGAATTTGTAGGAGGCTGGGAGGTTGTACCTCAACTGCACAGAACCAGCATTTGACTAAGCAACAACCGAAGGACATTGCAATAGGACAAAGAGGGCTTCTATATAGAAACTAGACAATGATTGTAATATTACATGATACAGGGTCAACAAAACAGAATATCACAATGAACCACTGGACTTCACCATAGAGATCAATATGTTATAGTTAATCATACACACCTCACATAACACTTCAGCAGATGTTGCTCCAAAGTCCCGCACGGCTACCCGCTTTATATGCTGTCATGCACAACCACATTGTGACAAACAAATGTCATATCACTTCTCAAGGAACCGGACAATCACATGCAAGGTTTGAAGGGTTGCTTCAGGAGCATTGCAAAATTACCAAGTGCCTTGACACCTAGGAACATAGACTCAATGCTGGCACCTCTTCAGAGTTCACAAAATAAACCTTGACAGGACCTGGCATAGCTCTCTGAGAGGCAGGTTTCTTCTATCTATGATGAACCCTAAAAGGCCCAAATTGGTGAACATTTGGAAATAATATCATGAGGTTAACCATCAACAACATATGATTTGACAGTTCATCAGTTGCTTCTGAGATTTGCAAGAGAAAGAGACCGCTCTTGTGGAGGTCTTGTGCAAGGAGTAGACAGCTGTTCCTGCAACCTGATTGATCCCAATACCCAACAGTTAGCAACTTTACCAATCCTCCAGTGTGCATTACAAGACATCAGCTTCATCTGAGATGGGAAAGGTGATTTGAATCTGGTCACTCTTGGTCATGATTCCCTGTTTTGAACCGCAAAGTTCTCACAGCTGACAGTATTGAGTTCATCAAAAGAAAACATCTAAGAATTAGCCTTGCAATCAATATAGTATCAGCCATATCTATCTGAAGCCTATTTCTGACATTGAATTAGATGCAATGTGCAATTGCTAGGGGCCTCTGCGGAAGGCTTGAGGCAAAGGACAATATCAGATGCATATTGAAGTGCAGGAACATAACAAGAATTTTAAAAACTATACCACCTTCAGAGCTGCTGCTAGAAATTCCATATCAGCACCTTTGCATCTGGTTCCAAAAGGAGGGTTCATAACAACTGTGTCCACAATGGGCCCTACATGAGAAAACAAACAAGTCATTCAGACAAGATAAGGAATGCGCTCTATGAAACTCAGTTGCCATCAGGAAAAAGAAAGCTGTATTCTAACAGCAAGAGGGTCACCTCTCCATGGTAAATGTGTAAGGCTGGCCTGAATCAACTCCATTTCTACCTGCACCCATACCTCCCCATTTGTGCAATCACACATTCAGCCCTGCAGATAGCAGAATAGTTGGTGTACCATCCACAAATACAGATGTAATGATTTGGGGCTTATGGTTATGAAGTGAAAATGGGTGCACCTCAAGCTCATTGCAGTTCTCATGAGCAAGTAGCAATGCATCTCCATCCACATCCACTCCGACAACCTGCCTGCATCCCAACCTCATGCCTTTCACACTGTCTAACCGCACAACAATGAATGCATTGCTACTTACCCAAGAGCAATGGTGATGCATTCCCAGTTCTGAATCTCATGCTTTGCCATCCCAAATGCTGGATACAAGAGCCACAGAGAGACATTCAAAATGCAGGAAAGTTAACAGAGGAGAGAGAGATGGACAGCCTTACGCAGCATCTAGTAACAAAGCAGCAATACCAAGCATACCGCAACCACAGCCAAGGTCAGCCACCACCTTGCCATCAATGTCCCCATAGCTGCTCTCCGCCTGTTGAGACAAGAGACATTGGGTCATTCACCTCAATCATCGCACAGACACTTATAGCCTGCACTGAGACACCAGAAGCAGCTTCTCAAGTCTCTCTTTCTTCTTGAACATCTAACCCATAGCAAATCAAAGAGAAATATTACTAGGCACAGGAACATGCTCATTTTCCTTTAGAGACAACATTCTAAATGACATCCTCAACCTAAACCAATCTCTCCATTGTCTAATATCTGTGTTTTATGAAGAAATCAGCCCCAACCATTACAGCAAGAATCTGAGCACAAAGATCACAATAATACCATGAACAGCATTCGAGATGCAATGTGGGGTCCAGTGGGATATTGCTCCAATTCTACCTGCACAGACTCAAAGCACAAAAGCAATGCTCACAGTGTTATTAGGGTTTATGGCTTGTTGGGGGGGAGATCTCACAAATCATGCCACCAAGAAACAAGAACTCCAGTCTTATATGTTTTTTGTGAATATTTAGTGATAGAATGAGTAGAGAGAGCCATGAGCTTCAAGAGATTGCAAAGGAAGACAAAACGACCCAAAGAGCAGAACAGAATTCCAGTGGGAGAGATCTTCCAAATCCGCGCTCCTATTTCTTCTGACGAGTTTGCAACCAAGAATCCTACCAGAAATATACCTATCCTCATGTGGGAATGAAAGTAAGTAGCATGGAGGAGCTCCACATCTTGTCAGGTTGCTGCCGATCTCGTCAGCAATTCAAGACTTCAACAGAACTCCAAAGAAAGAACAGAGAGACACATAAGAAGAAGAAGAAGAAGAACTCACCTTAGGATTTGCAAACTGGACGACATCGCCCAAGTAGGACTCCAACTGCTTCAGCTTCATCTTTCTTTCTTTGAATTAAGAAAGATGAAGCTCTCTTCTCTCCACCTCCAGGCCCCTAAACCTCAAACCCTAACTCTCCTTGCTCCTATCTTTCTCCCCACTGATGCGTTCGCTACGTTATTTCCCCTCCCCTGGTCTCCCTCTTTTCTTCTCACATCCCCGGAAGATTTGTTTTTATTGCTGCTGTTTCTGCAACAACAACCTCCATGACCTCAGAGCCTTGTTGTGCACTGTGCGAGAAGCCCAAAAGCCTTGATATCTGCTGCAAAAGGTGCGCTCTTCTTCCTCGACGAAAGAGAACGAAGGTGAACGAGAACGGGAAGTAGAGAGCAAGTGCTGTGGGACATGTCCTGGTAAGGTTTTTTGTTCCTTTTTTCTGTACTTGCATTTCGGATCCGTAGACTGCACGAGGGATATGTTGAGCAAATCCTCTGCTGGATTCAGGTTTCTTTGTTCTTGATACATAGCAAAAACCAGCGAGAGAAATTCTGGTTTCAGGTTTATTTGCTTTTTTGTTTTCTTAAGGACCTGAATTCAGATGAGCTTTTTTCCTGCTCCAAAGATAAAGAAAATTCTAAGGATCTCTCTGAGCTCAGATTCAAGAGCTCCAGACATTTGGCGCTGGTTCTCATAGCATCACACAAAGTTGCACAAACACCGAGGTGATTCTCTACATGATGCAAATTTGGTAGTATATGCCAAGACATTGGATGCAGGCACCGACTCCATTCTTTGCGATTTATGCAACTACAAGAGTACAGTTGCACAAGAGATTCAAGGGATGGGTTTGGAGTGGAGGATCCTGGAGCAGTGTGTGAGCTACTGGAATGCAGCGAGACACAGCTGATTAGGGTGACCATGAAGATTGTTTCCATCTGGTGTTGGTTGAGAATAAGGAAAGCTGCTGACTGCAGGTAATCACCATGATGGATTGTTCACATCTATAGTCAGGTAATCTGCTCCATAGATGATGAGACTCTGCAATGCTCACAGGTTTTCTGGCTCAATCTGCTCCCTTGTTGAAGCTCTGTAGTGCTCACAAGTCGTCTGGCTCTGCAATGCTTGCAGATTTTCTGGCTCAATCTGTTCGCCCGTTGAGGTGCTGCAGTGAAGAGAAGAATCTACACAAGAAGCTTACTGGCATATTATCTATGGAGGTAAGTCCAACTGTGCATGAATTGTGCTCCTCTTTCAGGACTATTAAGACAACAAAACATCACTAAACTGTTGTCCCCTCCTGTGAAGATTGACATAATGAAAACTCCATAGAATGTGAATGTAGGCATATCAATTCATAATGAATTTGTAAATGAATTAATGTTGTTCCAATACATGTCTGACCATCATGTTGGGCAAGTGTCATCTGTACCAAAGGGAAATTATTTGTTACCTCCTGGAAGACCTACTACCAATGCTGGGGTCAATCAACCAAATTTGAGGTCAAATGTCTCCTAAGATAATCAACACAATCAAAAGAAGAATATAGATCATTGAGTCTTCTAATTCTCTCTCCCATATCCATGTGTGATTTCTTTGGGTTAGAAGAAGCACCCTTTGTTGTCTACCATCTTTTATAGCTCCTACTCTCTCTTCTATCCATGGTTTTGCACCTGTACTCTTGGAATTTCCAGTGCTCAAATCTTGGACTGAGCTGCTGTGATTTTACTGAGGGCTACAGCTGTCTTAGACCCTGACGGTTTTCCAAGATGATTGCAGATGAAGTCACCAGCTTCCATGACCTTTTTCAAATCCACATTGTGTTTGATCCCAAGACCATTTAACAGGTACAAAACATCCTCTGTAGCAACATTTCCTGTTGCACCTTTAGCATAAGGGCAGCCTCCAAGACCAGCCACAGAAGAATCCACAACATTGACACCCATCTGGCACCCACCCAGTTTCCACATGAGAAATTCTTATTTGAGTTTTCTTGGGATAAATATGGTCCAGGAGTAGGTTTTGAAATTCAAAACCTCACATCAATCCCTGAAACTGACTATATCACTATGAAACTGCAGAGAAATCCCCACAACAACAATTCGGAAGGTAGAACGACAATGTACAATGATAACCTTGTGAGAGTGTTCACAAAGTATCAGACCATCACCTTCATCATGAATAGCAGTGACAAGCCACCATAACTATGCAGTGACGTCATCAGCTCCTGATGGTGTGTGTAGATGAGTATGTTATAATCTATCCAAAAAAATTTGGCTAACATGCAACCCATGTAGAAGCTAGACATTTTGTTCCCATTCAATGTGAAACTTTGGAACAATTGTGAAATGTTTTAGATCCTTCAATCACAACAGGACTCATTACCTGAAGTGCTACAAGGATGTTAACCAAGGCCTGACCATAAGTATCATGGAAATGGACAGCTAGATGCTCAACTGGCACTACTTCCAATACAGCTTCCAGCATTGGTAACACTGTGCCTGTCAAACCCAAACACAGAAACCAGTTTTTCAGTTGTTCACCCAAAATCAACTAACTTGGCTGCAAAAAGACAATATATCTGGGATGCACACTTGCACCAACAATTTGGACCTATAAGCCACTACCCCTACTTTAGGACTACAAAGGACCCCTCACTAAGGTCACATTTGCAATGTGAGGGGAAAAATGCAAACTCTCAATCATTTTCTGCTACTAGGAAAATCCCTTGAATTTTCAGTAATGGGTCTGGGAAGTTGATGGCAAGATTGAGTTGTCTATCATCCCATGAAGTGGAAGTGCAGCAAAGTGTGCAGCTGAGGCATTCTCTAACAGATAGAGAGATTTGAACAATGTTATCATTGAGCAACTTCAAGATTTTCACCTGAGATTCAACATTACAAGGTGATTGGAGTTGTTTGGAGAACTAATCATCTGGCAAGTTTTGCAAGCACACAAGGGTTTAAAGCCTTTGTTCTAATATTAAGATCATCTCTGTTACTCAGAGGTCACTCACCCCAGACAGACCTTAGTAAGGCAAGAAGTTGCCAATTTTTTAGGCCTTGTGATCATGCCCAACACAGGGCAACCACCTTTCCTCTCAAGTCATTGGAGTCATGATCCTAATGTGTTTGTGTTTGCTGTCATTTATGCAATCGCCAAACAATTGCATTTGTGACCAATAATGTAACCAAGAGGCTGGAGCTTGAAGCCTGTACTACTGATCTCAAGCCCAGATTCATGGACCACATGTTCACCAAGCTTTGATCTCTAGCAGCTCAAACATAATGATGCACCAGTGCTAGTAATAAGGATGAGAAGATCACCAGGAGTACCCACGCCAATTGTGTCACCAAGTGAGATTTCATAGCAGCCCATTTCAAATAGCTCCTTGGCAACACGAGCCACTTCCATTGGGGACATGGGTCCTTCAATTGGGCATGCTATTGCACAAGAGACATAACTGCAAATTCCATTCCAAGAATTTATTGTCCTTCTGATGTGAATCAACCCAAGAACCCTAAATAAGACTCAACACCAATGTGATATACCACATGTCAAGTTGTTTTCCGTGTCACTTCTAGTTACTTCAACAGACAAAAGATGGACAGAATAAAACCAACAAAGGTTCAAAGTTTTTCTGAGGGTACATTAAAGGGGGGTTTGCAGGACAAAATCATTTGAGACAGCAAGAAAAGGTGTAGTAGCGTGAGGCCAATTAATGTGGTTACATATAGCCCAAGTTCATGATTCTGAAAAAAGCCTTGATGAGTGTAGAAAAAAAAAATTGCATTGGGAAAGGCAGGATGAAAACCCCTGCTTTCTGCCTGGAGACTAGTGACCTGATGAAGAGAAAATATCAAGTTGGTAGTATACCCTCGGACTGGAATATTTCGTGCCTTGGCAGCCTTGCAAATTTGTCTGTAACGAGTTAAGCTCTCCTCAATGGTGCAATTTATGTTTGCCTTCACAAAGGACTCTGAGGCAGCTGTAAAAAATGCAACTTCCTGTGCACCTGCTTCCACTGCTGCCTCAAATCCCTGCCAAAAACAACCAAAGATCAAACCCACAGGTTGCTCGAACCCTTACAGTGCATGCAGCTCACCAGTAATCAGTCCATTCAGGCTCAATATTTAGTGATTGACTGTAGGCCCTGCCTTATTTGAGGATGTTGATGACAAGTACCCAATGCACCCCATTGATAAAATTCCTTCTGTAAAATTACTGAATGTGATGAACAGAAGAGTGAAATACAAGTTGACATAGTTATTGACCATATTGTAACTGCGTCTTAGGACATAGAGACCTGGGAGATGTTAATATAGAAAGCAATGGGTACCAACATTTGTCTTCATGACCCCAAATGTTTGCTCCAATAAACAGCATAGGTGCACTGGGTGATCTCATGTGACAGCACTCACCAATTATCACAAACAATAGGCCATCTTCGTAGATATGTTGCAAAAGAATGGTCTAGTAACCTCACCTTAAGATTTGGAGTCAATACAGGGAAATGCTGCTCACTGTTGACATCTTTAGCTTCAGCCATGAGATCTCTTACCCCAGCCATGACATCTTTTGCATCTGCCAGCTGCAAAAGATTAAGATTGCTGGATGTGAATCAGATGTCATAAGCAGATTCATCCTTTGCCATTTCCATCTACTGCTAGACACTTGTGAGAACCCTGTCCTGGGTGCAGTGGTAAATGGAGAGTGTATTCCATTGATCCATAAAATATTGAACAAAAGGTTCCAAGTTCAAAACCATCAACAGCCAGAACTCAGATCATCTGGACTTGACATGTACAGGTAAACAAGACAGGAGATTTCAAAGATTATCAGACTGAACGAGATGATTTACATTTAAGATGCACTGTGAACCAGGCAAAGCCGATTGGTTACTTAAGAATTCTAAACCTTGATCCAGGTCCCCAGGGCCTCAATCCAGCTTGGTCATATGCAATTGCTGAGAAACAAAGAATTGATTGTCACTGTAGAGAATCATCATGCTGTGCAATCTTCCATTCATGCTGAATCACAGAAGTTCCACATCAAACATGTTCCCAGAAGTCATAAGGGATATTTTAGAGATTTAGGCTGCTCACCTGAGGGACCCACTTTGGTGAAACAAAACTAGTGGCTTCCACAACAGGTAAACCTGAATGGGCAAGGCGGTGAATAAGCTCAATTTTGACAGCCGTAGGAACCATCGGTTTCTCATTCTGTAGACCATCACGGGCCCCAACTTCCACTATTTTCACATAGCTGGGCATCCCATTGGGTAGCTGCGATTCATCCATCAGCCCACCAAGACAGATGCACCATATGACCTCAAGCTTGGAGAACTTCTTGCAAATTAATGCATGTCATCACTAATCAAACAGAATAAGGGCAAAGTAACAGGATTGGTCTTGAGAACTCTTAAGTTTTCTTGGCAACTATTCAACTTTGATCTTGAGAGAAATCATCATAATCCAGAACTCACAACTGCTTAAATGGCAAACCTCTACAGATCTGTTTTTGCCAGAAACCACAATGAGCCCCAGTTGGACAAACTCCCTTTCTGCTGTAACATTGAATCAAGAAAAATGGTCCATTTCACATCTGTACATCAGCCTTACCGTAACACATTGAACAATACCACATGTGGCACATTTCTGATATGCTGCATGGACCAATACAGCAGCCATGAATGACTGCAGGAGCAATGAGAGATACAATGCACCACTTAACAACTAACAACTGTGATGGAGAAGTGGAATAGACATTTGTAAAAAATGAACGATTACAAAGAAGTATGAACTGCTCCAAATAATGGATAAAATTGATCAGGAGGATGGGAGAAACTTGTGTGGTAAAAGGAAACAAAGGATGGTGAATTATGTATGTATTCAGGGCTGTCTGTCACCTTCGGCTTGAAGCGCTTTAAACCATCTGGACTTTCTGAGTCAAAGCTTTCTTGTGTAACTGCAGAGAAGACTTGATTTGCTCCATGTGCTGAATGATGGTGCCGTTTGCCACCTTTCCTTGGAGTTGGGATCCTCGAAGTTGTGGAGGAGGAATGTCCAATTTCAGCATGGTTTCGAAGCAATGCCAATCTTGCAGCACGCTCTTCACTGCAATCAGGAGTCAAAGAAGGGTAAGTATTACTGCTATTTGACAGAAGAGCAGAAATTCATTTGCAGCAATCAGGTCAATCTGTCACCTCTCTCTTTGTGTGAAGAGGATCACAAGCATCACTAAATCTTTCATAATCACAACACTCTTGACATCTAAATTGACAAATTCTTCGCTGGACTGGATGCATGGAGATCTTCAGAATTCATGACACTTCTTCAAAAGAGACCTAGCAAAAACACATTTTGTAGGACTGTAGAAGGCCGTATGATGGCTAACCTGTCATTGAATCTAGGGTTTGAACAGCCTTGAGAATCCCTGTCATGAACGGAGCTCGGACTGCTGGCTTCCCGCAATCCTGTGCTCCTTGTCCAAAAATTTCCTAGTCCTGATGAAGCTTCACTCTGCGGCGGCAACAAATCCCGCTCGCACAATCCTCCGACGCTTGCCATTTTTTTCCCTCTGGAAAAATCTTCGTCTTCCTTCGGATTTTGGCTTCTGTCGCAACAAGAACACAACCCTGTTCAAAAGCAAAGAAGAACAACCGTCACATAAACGCTCTCGAATCCAAAAGAAATCCGCACAATCGTAATCCGATCACAACACTACAGCCCAAAAAAAAAACATCAATTGAAAACGGTTTTCATTTCATCTTCTAAGACCTTCTAGCACACACAAAAACAAACAAAACCTCAAGCATTGAAAGTCCAACGCACTTATTACTCCACTCTAGTCTCCTTACAATAGACTCCACAAAGGAGAAGACTGATCCCAAAATCCTAAAGCAAAAAAAAAAATTGCAGCAAAATACGCCACGAAATCCGATCTTCCAATCCCCCAATCGCAATTACCGGTTTCCAATCCCGGCTTGCTTCAATCAATCCCAAATCCTCCTCACACGTACGCACGTACCTACGTTTGGTGAGACTTCTTCTTCCCTTGAAGAAGAACGAACCGCCAAAGAAGAGAAGTGAATCCGTCGCTGAGTGAAGAAGAAGACATGAATAGAGAGAGAGAGAGAGAGGCGAGTCAAAGTCGCCCTCGCACAAATGGACCATGCGCGTGGGGACTACGGTTGGACCTGTACTCGTATAAAGTCCAACAAAAGAGACGATGGCGACGAACAAACCTTCTTTTTCTTTTCTTTTTTCCATTTGATTTTGATTTTGTCTTTTTGTGTTATTGCTGCAATTGCGGGGAGTCACGCAAACATCGCCGCGCAACAACACCATCGTCGTCGCCATCATCGTCCGTCGCGCTCTCTCTCTCTCTCTCTCTCTCTCTCTCTCTCTCTCGCACGCGCGGGCGCGCAGCTTCGCGGCGTTGATAATGTCCGGTTTCTCACAATGGCCGCGGCCGACCAAGAGGGGCCGTGGCGAAAGAACGTTGGCATCTGATTGGACCAGCTCAGCAAATGTGGACTCTGCACTACGACATTCGATTGGGCCCATGGATACTTTGGACATGCACTTTTGGCCCTTTTTGACGGGACCAAAAATTACATTCCTAGACTATTAGTTATGCACCTATGGACTGAAAATTAATTTCCTAGACTATTAGTTAGGCACCTACTATGTACTAGGGAATGGGCCTAGTAAGGTGAATAATAGATACCACCTACCTACTACATACTTGTTCCACTTGGGAATGTGGTGAGTTTAGTACATTAGCACATATGGATGATTTTATTTTATTTTGGGGCTAGTTTTGATGATGAGTGATTATTTTTAGTGAAAATAAACAATGGACAACATATATTTAGTTGGAATCGACCGATCATTTTTTACACATATTTAATTTTATTTTTTTTAAAAATTTGCCAAAATTTGCCATTTAGTCAATGTAGCTTCGCACTAGAACGCACTATATATGGACACATGTTGTCATCTTGGGCACCTACATTTTATATGGATGTGGCAGATGGCTCCTCCTTAAGGTTAAGGTTTGCATTTTTTGAGCATCTTCAGAAAGGAGGAGCCTTCTCTTTTGACAATCTCAACCACTCTTTTTGTCGCATCCTTGACCTTGTCCAAGATAGAGGAGTATTCAATTCCTATGACGAATCATGATTCATTCGCCAAAGTTTACTTTGACACATGGACGTGTTATTGCCAATTGCTCTTTGATGTGATGTATCACCAAAAGACTCATCAATGGTGGAAGTTGGATTGCCTCACAATTCTCTTAAACCCTATAAGGTTTTTAAAATTTCTTTCAAGTTATCCCCTTGTTGATTGCAAATTGCAACGATTGTTGGCATAGTTCATTCAAAGTTGAAGCTTTCATTTTGCTTTGTAATGTGGTAGTCATGATTTGCTACTAGTCACGTGGTACTTATGTCTTGAATGTGGTTGTAGCAACAACATTTGTAGTTTATTCAATTGGGATTCAAGAGGCTCGAGGCTTAAATGGCAAGGGCGTTGGTTGATAGTTTGTAACATGTTGCATCATTGCAACTTACAATAGCATTTTTCTTACAAGTTGGCTGATGTAGTAGAATAGTTATTTTATTTTAAATTTTTTATTTCGTTTTGGTGTTTTGATTAGGGTTTAAGGGCCAAGATCAAAAGATTTAGATTTTATAAACTCCATGTAGTGCGAATCTGGTGTTGTTTAACGGTCAATTCACGCACACGACAAGTGAATCGTAATAAGTTGGTTGATGTTGGTTGTTAATAACTTATACAATGTGTACTTTCAAAAGTCGAATCTTGCTGGATTTTAAACTTTGGAACAACAAGGTATAAAGAATGAAGATGGTGGCTGGCTAGATCGCAAATTTTGTGACTGCATAACCTAAGTAAGTAATGAACACCTTGCCACCCAATGTTTTTTTTGAAGTTTGAACTTGTATTTGCTATCGTTTTTAGGTTAAAAGTCTAGGTTCAAAACCTACACTTGTTTTTTAGGGCCTTGAAATATTTTGATTCCTTGGAACCTATATTTACAAATTGTTATAGATTCTAGAGATTTGATTTTTTTATGACCTATGCTTGCTACAACAACACAGACTCGAGAGTTCAAGTTTGGTGTTTATGTTTGTTGCAGATTCCAAAGGTGACAGGTTTGGTGTTTCTGAATTGACCCATGTTTGTTGTAGAGTCATTTCAAAATTTAATGGTCTTAGGGTAAAATTTGAGTTAATGCCCCGGGTAGGGGATAGGTCTATCTTGTGGAATTAAATGTCAAGGTTTTGTGTTTGTTGCCATGGTACCCCCCTCTAGTTGTCCCCAAAAACTTCAAATATAATTTTTTTTTCTCTAATCGAGTCCCCATTGATCCTTCAAATGCTATAAGTTCTAGCCAAAACTCTGAACTTCTTGTTGTCTTGTTGATCGAACCCAAGTAGTTATAAACCTAGCCAATAGCAAGAAGAGGAAGAAAAATTATGAATTAAATTGTCGTTTCTAAGATTCATGGGTTGTTAAGTTGCCTTGGGCAAAATCTATTATGGGTGCTAAGGCGAAAGCCACACAAGTCACATGCAAGGTTTGTAATGTCATTGATGGGAAAAATAGGCTTTTGGTAGCCAAATTGAATTATTTATTGAAACATGTTGACCACAGGAAGGTTTTAATTGATTTGTTAGTGTGGTAATGGGGGATATATATTTCTTGAAGACAAACCAACACGTGATCAATGAGAAGCTCTATGTGCAAATAAGCAAAAATTATTTGTTGCGACGAGTTGTTGAAGGGGTTGTGGTGGAGCAAAAAAAATAATTAATGCAATTTGCACTCATTTTCCATTTACTTTCATAGGGTATGCCTATGACTGAATAGAAGAAAATGCGGTCTTTGTTTGCCTTCCTCAAAGTGCCAAATTACCCATCCAAACACTAGAGTGATTATGTTGGATGGGAGATTACATAATCATTACACAATATGGCATTAAATGCCATTGAAAAGGCTATCCTAGCCTCTAGTTTTTTGTCTATTTCTGTAGATGAAATAATTACTTTGGATAATTAATCTTAGATTTCAATCCATTGTTACATGGTGGGAAGATGGAAAAAAATTCCAATTTTGCTCACACTTGAGCGACTTGAGGGTGGGATTGATTCTAATATCAAATCTGTAATCATGGATGCTTTGATGACCTTTGGTGGTTTGACTAATGAACAAATTGTTGAGCACTTTGTGTGTTTAGGTGTTGATGGTGTCTCCACGTTTTGAGGGGTTAGATCTAGAGTTATTGATTTGTTAAAGACACATGCACCTTATTTCATTAGGATCCATTGTATGGTGCATAGAACAAACCTTGCAATGTAGAGTTTGTTTTCCATGCCAATGGTTTCCAAATTGGAAGATCTACTCCAATCACTCTATGGGTATTTTCCTAACTCCCCCAAACAACATCTTGAATTTCAAAAACACATTGAAATTGTGGGAACAAAAGGATTAAAAGTCATTCACAATGTGAAAACAAGGTGGATAAACATGCTAGCACCTCTAAAGCGGGTTGGGAAATAATACAAAACCTTAATTGTTAAGATGGCGGCCAATAGTGGTTATGTGGAATCAACCAAGGCCCATTTGGTCAATCTGTGTGATATTGGAACAATATTGGGCTTGCCATGTGTATTGCCTATGTTGGAATTTATTAGTGTTTGATGAAGTTTGTGTAGGCTAAGGATGTTTTTGTTTGTGACTACATTATAGTTGTTAAGATTTGCCTAGCTAATTTGTACAAGATGTATAGTGATCCCACCACTTCATTTTAACATGAAAATTTTCTTGAATTCACAAATGTCATTGCAAACACATCTTGTAGAATTACACATGATTGGGTGATTAATTTGAATGAGGACAATGAACATCTAGCTTTTTGCATTATTAGATAGTCACACATGGCGCATTTTGTTACTGCTTTAACTACCAAACATTCTCTAGTTACTCAAGAACATTTTGATCAAGTTATTAAAGTTGTCAAAGTTCATTACATTGTTACATGTGTTTTGTTGGTCCTTGAATTAGAGTGGAGGTTTCTAGACCATGATTTGATGAGTGTTATTGGGATTATCTACCCATAATATTGGTTACAATTAGATTGTGAGTCCACCTTTGTGGACCATTTCGCTTTGATCAAACATCATTATTGTACCACCAAAAAAGTTGGCACTAATGGCAAGTGGGTTTCAGAGCCATTTTCAGGGGATGTTTTGGATTTACATAGCTTTCTTTTCAAATTGACCATGAAGAATTAAACTACCAAGGCTATGGTAGAACTTAGATATGATAATCCAAAGACTAGATTGTGGTGTTAGCTTGCCACAAATAGTTTTTTAGTTGTTCATCTCTCTAAGTTCATGAACCTTATAGAGTTGGTCATTGTTCAAATCATTAGCAGTGTCGAAGATGAAAAAACATTCTCCACTTTGTTTTTTGTGAAATCCAAGTTGCAAAATCATTTAACAGGGCATTTGAACATTGCCATATGCATGTTTGCACATTATTTTTCCACCAAGGAAACTTTTCCTTTTCATAGTGCTAATACATATTGGAATGATGGAAATAAAGTGAGGGTGGGAGTCAATGCATGAACATTTGGCTTGGAGTTTGGAATCTAGACCCTGGAAGGTTGAAGGTGGTAATATTGATTCCATTTTCCATTGCATAATCATGTTTATTTTTTGTTATAATATGATATTAACACTGTCGGTTGTTACATGTATTTTGTGTTGCAATGGGCAAGGTCCATATGACTAGGGTTCAAATCCCCTGCATAATGTTTAGAATTAGAATTTGTAAATTTTCATCCTACCTATAATTGACACACACATTGCCAAATTGCATAAGATAATTCTTTATTGGAAGCTTATAAATTGATTGTTTAAACATTTAAAGAGCCTGCTCTTGTACACACACATGTCAAAGTAGGAACCACCAAAAACTTTTACAACTTCAAAATTCTTCACCCAATTTGCACTTTTGCTAATGCAATATAGCCACTTGCATCACACCATTTTTTTCCTTAAAAGCCATATAGGTTTTGCCTTCTCAAATACTTAGGCCACTTGCACTACAAATTAAAAACATAAAAAGAAACACTAATCCATGTTGAAAGATTTTGACTAAGTGTTTACATGACATGGTTACCAAATGGCATATTTGTTGTGATTGTCTTTATTAGTATGTTTGTTGATACGGTTGTCAAATGTCATGTTTGTTTTGACTAACTTAATAAACATGGATGCTAGTGTTTAGGTGTCACATAGTTTTTTTTTTTACTTATTTGATTAATACGTGTGTCAATCATCCTTTTTTTACTAGCAAAATGTAGCCAAAAATTGAAAAAAAAACTATCCTTGCAAAACTACCTTTTGAAAAATAAGGTGTGAAATGAAAAATTTCGTCACATTGAATCCACCTATCACACATTTATAGCCAATGAATAGACAAAAAAATTGTTATTTTATCCATTTTTTAGCATTATTCGTCCATTCGTTTATTTATTTATTTTGTGTTTATCGTTAGGTTACACACATCTAGACCATTAAAGTGATGAGCTAACCCAACTTTTAATGAAATTTACTCATTACTTGTAACAAAATCTCAACTTATTTAGCTTGTGCATACTCAAAGGTGTTATGCTTTTGGACTTGTAATGTCCTAAAAAATGCAACAAAACTACCTTGATCAAAGCCACATGTTCAAAATTTCAAATTTCCTAAAAGAAAGGCTAGTGCCAATGTTTGGGTGCCTCATGGTAGTTTATTTTGAGTAACATGTTTGCCAATGTTTGGTTTATTTTGAGCAACTTGACCAATTTTGAGTACACATGGCATGCCAAAAATTTATTACCTAATTGTGTCTTTATTTTCTAATAAGCTAGCAAGATTTGACCTAACCTACTATTCAAACCTTCCATTAAATTTATTACATACGTACACCTATATTAATTATTTATTTTGAAACAACAAATCCACATCCACACACAATGCACTCATACATACACACACATTTTCGCAACCCAAAATGTTAATATTTGCATGAAGTTTGAAAAAGTACAAAAAAAATACAATGTATCATGATAGAATATAAAATTACATGTTACACAATATATGTTGCACATATCCTTACATGTATGAACTTGTTTGTTTTCAAGGCTGCATCACAACGTGATCATTGCATCTTCAACAATTTAGAATGGACAATCATGTTGGATATGACAACCAAGCACCTTTTAATAAGCTTGATATAATCCCAACATACATACAATATTTTGGGATGTGACAATGATGATGCATAGATGCCCCACCCCCAAACTTAACCTCGAAAAAAATGATTGAACAACCTTTTGCCTCCATTGGAACCCATTGTATCATAAAAAACTAGTGTTTTAATCACAATAATTCATTTGTAAATGACCGAATTTAGTCATTTTAGTCATATTAGTCAAATTAGACAACTCCATGTAAGCATTAAACTCGTCGTGTGTCTAATTGAATGTCTGATTTTTTCCCTTAGTTAAAATGGACATTTTTATTTTTGATGTTACTCAAATCAAAAAATAATAATAATAATAAACTACTAACCTTGACTCTAGAATTATTTTAGTTGTGATGCCACTAAAAAAAAATCATACTTTTGTAGTTGTGAGTAAGGTGAGTTAGGTGAATGATAGGTATCACCTTCAATGTACTTTGGGAAGGCATGTTCCACTTGATGATGAGGTGAGCTTGGTAGGGCAAATCATTGTTCCATTAGTTAATAAGGGGTTCTTCCAAGGCATATTTTGAAATGTAACCATTTTCTACATTAAAGCAAACATTAACAACACAAAAAGTGGAGCGCATAAATGGTTGCTTGCCCAACTTTGGAAAAAGCTTAAAATTTTTGAAAGAACCCCAAAATCAGTTATATGCTATGGAAATGTGCAAGGTAATGACATTGTGCCTAATGAAGTGGCTCTAAGGAATTTGGGCAAACCTAATAGGGTTCACCAAAATTTTCAAATAGGCAATGAAACAAACACAAATGGTACAAACCAATGATGAGTGGGTACTAGGATGGAACCCTAATATATTCATTTACACGAGTCTTAGTGTCAAAAAACCCACCAAATTGGTATGCGTTGAAGCCTACCACGTACCAACCCAAAAATTAGCATTGGCCTTAATAAGTGGGACTAAACAATGCCCCACCTTAAGGAGTGACTCGGAGATTGTATTGAAAATTGATTTCAAAGATTGAACACATAAAATGATCAACTTTCTTACGATTAAAATAATCTTGATGTTGTTATGATGCATTCACATTTGATGTTAAATCATTGTTAAATGAAAATCTAAGTGGCATCCAATGTTAAATGGGTGATAGCTTAATGTTAAATGAATGTTAACTTAACATAAAATTTTCATGGTAACTAAGTTTAAGTCCTAAATGGTTAGCATGGTGTTAGGGGATTCAACCCTAGAGTTTGTAACACAAAATGTGAATGCACCTTAAGAACTATATAGGTCATAACATTGTAACCTAAATTGATTATTACAAGATCTACACTACTAAGCTTTGTGAATAAATGTAACTATTGCAAGCATATTTCTTCATGGGAGTCATTATTAAAAGGTGGTCACAACTACAACAACTATAGAACAAATAAGAATAACTTGGGCAATTTGTATTATTTATTATTTGCATTAAAGTTTTCCATGGGCCATGATCTTGGATGACTCACATGGACATTAAATCATGTCCATTATAATTGGGGAATGATATTCATAATTGTTTAAAATTTTAAGCAAGAGCATGTGGATGAAAAATAAAATTAAGAATCATACATGAATTTTTTTTTTTATCATGGGCACAACAAGTGTTTCTAAAACTTATGACAATAAGTTGATTTACCAATATTGACTTATGGTGCATGACTGTGGCAATCAAAGTGAAAGGGTCCTAGAAACAACAATGTGATGGGATGAAAATTATGCACACATACATTTGAAATTATCATGTTTCACATTCATACATTTTCTTGTATTTCCTAAGTTGTTTCCATCATTATTTTCCATATTGTAGGGCCCATCATTTAGGAACCTCCTTGATACTTTTCTAAAATATATCCATTATGGATAAAAATGGATGATGGATGATGAAAGTAAATGTTGAATTTGAATGGATGATTTTTTTCAAGAATGATGAACTAGGTGATGTTGAAAATGAATCCCATATATTTGAATGAAAAGTGTATGCTAATGGATAAAGTCATCCATTTGCATTGAAGCAAGTTGTATTAAACCTTAATATGACCATTGGGTGAACAAATTGAAACTTGATTATTGATGTGTGTTCCTCATTTGAGTTTCCAAATGTGGCATTAATTTTTTTTAAAAATGTTAGGATGATAAATGACATTCAAAATCAAGGTTCAAAATGAAGCCAAAGTGTTGCATACTAGAAGATTGTCCATGAGTTCAACTTGGGCAAGGTCATTTCCATATTGCTAAAACTAGTGTTGAACAATCAAACATACTTGTTCATGAAACAATAAAACATGGAATGTGTTACCTTGCATTTGTTTGCCTTGATCCATGGTTCCTTACTAAAAGGTTGTATGATGGTGACAACTTCAACAATGGCAAAACTTGATTGTTAGTTTTTGTATATTTGTAGTGCCTCGATGTTATTTTAGTGATAAGTTGTAAATGCATTGTTCATTTCGAAGTGGCCCAACATGGGTTTTGATGTGCAGTTAGTGCAAGCTCCCAAGCTAGTTGTCATCGAAACATGTCATGTTTTAACGTCAGCTCAATGAAAATTTTGTTAGGCCGCCCCCAAAACATGAAATGTTTTGGTGGTGGTTTGCTTGGGGGTTCATGTTGCTTGCACATTGAACCCCACATCAAACTATCTCAAAACGAGTGACGCATTTACAACTTGTTACCAAAATAATTTCAAGGTTTATAGTGGAGTGGTATAGAGGAAGAAGTGATACATAAATTCATTTTCTTGTTGCATATGTGTGAGAACAATAAATGTGTTTGTCACAAAAGCAACTTCATCCCTTGCAAGAAGCATATCTTAGGTTGGTTCCGATACACACACCAACACATAAGTAGGTGGTGAAAAAAACAAAATGAGTTATATTCCCTTTCTTCCCTTGACTCCTCAAAAGGGCAACACTTCTCCAAATATACAAAAAGAAAAGGGCATGCAATTTACTTACTTTCAGTTGACCTAAAAACCCCAAAAGAAGACCCTCTCGAGCTTTGCTTTGCTTAGCTTTGCTTTGCTTTGCATTGTGTGGTCTGCTTTATTTAGCATTGGGTCAACTTTTGCACATCTATGCATAACATGGCTGTCATGCTTGCCATACAAAAGTGTTGAAAACTTGAAAAAACCCATGACCAAGTTACTCTTTTCCTTAACATGAGTAAAATACTAAAGAAGACTTAAAAGAGTAAATAAAGTTTCCATGACTACAGAATCCAGATATGTCCCCTTAAGTTTTTTTGCATGAAAATCCCACTAAAGTTGACAAACAATGGCAACAACAACAGTTACTTACAGCCATAGTGAACAAGCAAGCACCCACCAGTGCACCATCCATCCACTGGATGCCCGTTTATTAGTACAGTTGCGAATGATCCTCAACTGGGTTAATACTTGGTTTCACCTTGGTAACCAAGTGTGTAGGAAAATAGGTCTCATATACAGTTCAATAGGTTAAAAAAATTAGGTTATTACTAGATAAGTAGATGGTTTTATACATAGGTAAAGGCTGTTTTTACTACCTACCTGCTAAGCTAACACAACCTGTTTGTGGGTTGTTAATATGTAGGTAGGAAAAAACAAAAAAAAAGCAGCTGAGGTAACCACCATGGTTAGCTACGGAACTGGAACCCGACAGAAAATTGTTTCCTGACCACTTATCATTCATCCTTCACGGTGTGCTGGTGGGTGCTGGTTCACTGTGGCCATTACCTAAATTAACCAGTGCAGAGGGTGAGATGTTAAACACCTCCCACTTCAACCAGTGTTTTTTTTGGGGGGTAAAATTTCGACCTGAAAAATATGATTTCAACCTATTAAAAGGATTTTTTCCATGGCAAAAATGGCCCAAATTCGCCAGATTTCGAAAAAAAATAAAATTCTAAATCGCCAAATTTTTATGATAAGTTTCAGAAGGTAGCCAAGAATATAGAAGGATGTTGGGTTTGTTTTTTTTTTTTTTTGTTGTTTCCTACTTTCATATCTAGTCTGTAGCCAAATCTGGCTAAATCATCTTATGGGTGATCACCACTTCAGCTACATGACAAAATTGGGGAAAAAAAAACCCTGCCTTCAACTAGCTCTGTCTGGCACAAAAGTGGCTGACAGTGCTCAGCCTTGTGTAGACTTGTTATTTTGAAGTCCAAGTTGGTATGCTCACTCACTCTTAAGTCATGTTGGGTTCAAAATTGGTGTGGCACAATAGAATTATTTTTATTTTTATTTTTGGCAAAACATGCAGCACAAGCAAAACTGCACAGCACAAACTCTATGTAGAATCATGCAGAGGTAAAATAAATAAATAAATAAATACATAAATAAAATAAAAGCCTAGTACCAAGGAAACGTGTCCATTTGAATTGGATGCATGCATGTGTGTTTGGACCAACTTAGCTTTTCTTTTGAGGCATTTTTAGAAATCAAAAGCACACCATAACACTAGTGTAGAGCTTTACTTTGCTTTCCTTCCCCCCCCCCCCCCCCCCCCCCCCCCAACCCAACTCTAGGTGCTCACTCGGCCAAACCTCAGGCCAATGTGCCTATCTAACAATGGAACCCTATGCTACAAACCCCCAAAAGATTTCTTGACCATATTCTAGCTTTTTTGAAGATTCAAAACCTCTTTTCCATGATCAACATTGATGGCCATTATTAAGAAAACACATTGGTTTTTCTATGAAAAAAATGGCTTGCACAAATATTAAGAGGGGGGTTTTTAAAGGCAAATAAAAAGTGTTTTCAAAATATTTAAGCTTCAATGGGTGTTTTCATAGGGGCATTTTAATCATTGAAGTTTCATGATAAATTGTTAGAAGTAGAAAATTGGTTGGGGGAAGGTGGTATTATTTAACCATTTTCATAAGACATAATCATAATTATGTGAATAAGATATTAATCACAATTACTCCATTAAATTGGTTCACATAATCACAATCACTCCATGAATCAAGGTTGCAACTAAATTAAGATGAAATCATACAACATATCCAAATGGACTATGAAGTTAAACATTCTAGGTGGGGCAACCTATTGTGAACCCCAAGTGCTACAATTATATAAAGCCAACCTTTGTGAAGAGGCAATATTCAAGGATGTAAAGAGGCTTCTAGTTATATACCTATGCCTACTTCAATGCATGTTTCTTCCATCCTTTTTGGCCTTGCCTACCAAGGCAAGGATATTGTGTTTAGATTCATTATAGAGTATAGTAGCTTAAGGGTTTTTGGCCCCTAGGTAATAATCGGTCTATTTTTATATGAGGATTTTTGAAAGATTATATTTTGACTTATGTTGAAACTTGAGATTAGTTATAGAAATATAGTATCTTGAAGGATTTTGGTTTCTTTTAGAGTGTTTTTTGAAAGATTATTTTTTTGCATGGTGAGATATTTGAGTTTCCGTAATTCTTCTTTTGCCTTAAGATACTTTTTAATGTAAATGGCAAGGCCACGGTGCGACACACCCCTTGTTTATTTTGTTTTCCCTTTCAATTAGGCACTATCTTATAACTACAACAAACAAGGATAGTTGGTTGAATCATTGTGAATTGTGAGCGGTTTAATCTGCTAGACCTTCAACATGAGGTTTGGATTTTCCAAAAGAAAATGGATTGCAAAGGCCCATGTTGACAAGCTTGTGACATTAACACAAAACAAAACTTGTAATGTGAGAGTATTAAGTTGTCATGGAGTCTTTCACCTTCATGATATGGAAAGCAATATTATACTTTCATTTGATGATTACAAAGATCAAGAGTTTGAATTGGATACATCAAATTGTACTTATTGTGGCAAATTATGCATCAACCCTTTCCTTAGAAAAAAGAAAAAGGTAACAAGCCACAAGGAAAGGGACTTTATGGTTGTGTTTGAGTGAAGACAAAAGGTAGAGTGAGAAGAAAATCACTCAAATCTCTATGTTGTTTGGGTGTCTTCTCACTTATTGCTTTGATTGAGCAAGTACATGTTGTATCCAACTACAAGGCAAATGATTTAAACATACAAGGACGAAGACAAAAAAAATCCTTCTTGAGATTCTTGGAAATGGAATAAATTAGAACCATTTTTTGGTGAATACTAAAATTCTGGCAATACATTGGTTGCTAACACATTCTAAATTTGAGTCTCAAATTTCAGATTTTGTTTTATTTGTTGTATGTGATCTTAATAGCCTGGTACAACATTCTACTACCTTCCACCTATTAGAAGGTTCCAAGTGCTCCTTTCCTTAAGAGGTTGGTTGGCCATGCTCATCACATAGGAAGTTGTTTGCAACTTCGCATTTGTGTGTATTTAGTCCGATGCTGATTACTTCCCAAATGGATCTTATTGCAACAATTCAACTACAAACCATTGAGCTGCAACATTAACCATTTTGTGCACATTTCCTTGTTCCAGTTTGGAGGTTCAGGTTACATCCATAGCATGTTTTCTTTGATCCTGTGCAAAGTAGGTTTCTAACCTTCAATCTTACGGTCTTATTCATCTCAAAATATTGCAAATTGCAGAGTTACATCAAGATTTAATCACATTTGATCTTTGTCCAAATTTCAATAATTCATCATCATCATCCTTCATGCTGGTCCTATGGTGAATCCAAAGTTCCAATCCACAAACAACAAAAGCAGAGCTAGAACTAGAGTTGTAGCAGATTGATCGCTAAGAAATTAAGACATACTGCAAAATGTATAATGCATGTATAGTTGACCCATCTGCAACAACATCCTGCAATTTTACAAGAGCACCTCCACCCACACACCCACCCATTTGGGCTTCTACTGGTGGGTTGCCGCAACCAACATACAATGTTAATTATTTCCCACACTCTTTAGCTACAGAGATATGGCTACATTACAACATGCAACGATAACCTTCCCTCCTTTGGACCTCATGATAGAGTTACAACATGTACACAAAAACACCATCTAGTACATTAAGGTCTGGGGTGGCAGATTATTGGAGTGCACTGCATGGAAGTGATGATAGTGAATCAAGTCTAGTTATTGCTGCAACAATGAGGCCCACCACTAATCAGTCTAAACTGAACTGAACTGAACATCATCATTGGCAAACAATGCAACAGAAAAAATGAGTGCAGCAGCATCCATTTGATGCCCTGTTGTGTTCAACAGAAGCTGTTGCTACAAGTTTGTTGCATCAAATCACTCAATAGACAACCCACCCCATGGGTGATGGCTCACTGGTATAGCCCATTCTGGGACCCTGAGACCTCCAAAAAAGGTCCTGGGTTCAAACCTACTGGTGTGCAGGTTGAAACTCCTGCCAAGCCCTCTGCCAATGAGCTTGACTTGGGGGTGCCAACGGCTTGTCAAGTTGTATGGTCCTTACACATAACCCTGATCCAGGCTGGAGCAAGAAATTGTGCTTTGTAAGACACCCTCAAATTGCACTTAGCTCCTCCACCGAGGTTGTTATGTAGTGGGTTAGACTCTTTCTGTGCATTCCAGGCTTGTCATCTCATTTGGATCAGAAAGGGGGGAGTGTCACTCCCCGAATTTGTGCAAAATTCAAGCTTTCACTTTGCCAATTACCTGCTCTCTCTACTTCCTTCAATTCCCACACCTAACAAGGTTTTGTCACATTTTCTTTCATAAAATGACCGGATCAGCAGCCAAATTACACATCCTGACTTTTCTACAAGACACAAAAAGAAACTGTTTCTTCCCTTGTGCCATTGGAACCGAAAGTATATGAAATAATTCCAAATGGACAACAGATCTATGAATAAAATTTGAAAGGCAAGTTCCCAAGTGGGACAGTTTGGCCGAGTGGTCTAAGGCGCTGGATTTAGGCTCCAGTCCGAAAGGGCGTGGGTTCAAATCCCACAGCTGTCAAGATTTTTCAGTTGCTTTCTTTTGCTGTTCTTCCATTCTTTGACAGCTTTTTCAGTTGCTTTCTTTTGTTGTTCTTCCATTCTTCGGCCTTCTGGAGCTTGAAGAAGACTTATATATAGTTTGCAAGCAAGAATATGCAAGTAAGGAATTTTCAGATTGTGCCAAAAGATTTGTAGTCAAATTCTCCGTTTGTTAGTTCCAAAGAGATCTATATAGCTCAGATGGGGAGCTTTGATTTGTCCAATGAAAACAAATGCAAAACCTCTCCCAAAGTTTCTATTAAATCAGACCAGATGTCTGCTTCAGAAAAGCCAAAGAATTCTGATTGTTGCTTCTGCATTTCCTAGCATCTCTGAAATGATTATTGCAAGGGTTTCTTCTGAAACAAAAAATCAGGAGCTTTTCATGTGAGTAGTTAGTCTGTGTGATTTATCGTGCTTTGATAAGTCTTCAAAGTCATAGAAACCTTAGAGACACATTAGGGTATTGAGCATCTGGCAAAATCTGCTACTGATACTTGTGAGTTTCAAGATTCATATCTATGGGAGAGCACTCCCCTCCCAACCCAAAACCTGCTCTGCATAGTTGATTCCACACCCAACAACAAAACTATCATTGACACTGCAAAATAAACAACAGATTCATGCAGTTATGGTTGTGCATGTTATGCCTCTCAAACTTGCATGTATCTCAGCTGCTAATTCTGTTATAAAGAAACTGTAATCCACACCCTTGAGAAGACATTCCTCAAATTGGTTCAGTCCCTTGATGATGCTCATTGCAATTCGATGTAGATTACAGTTCAATGAACATAAAACCCATGTTTTGGACATCTTCCTCCTGAAACCCTCAACAGAACATGACCTTTTCTTGTACATCATGAAACCTGGATATCAATGTAACAAAATATTTGATGTGTAGCACGGGGATGAGGGATGTGTGGGTGCAAAGCATGTTCATTTTTTTTCTTCTTCAATTGTCCAAGATTTGTTTTAGGTTTCTAGATTTCCTAAACCTTATCACTCAACTTTATCTTGCTACATCATTGAACTTTGTCCATTACTTGATCATTGTAGAAGATTTCTCCTTGTGTTGAGTGTGAAGGAGGCTTTGTTTGCTTGTTGTGCCATTTCTAATGACTCCACTAAAACAACTTGCAAATTTTAAGTTCAAGCTTTTTTTTGTTTTCTATTCTTACCAAGCTTTCAAATCCATGCCCCTCCGTGCAACATGCAAGCACATTGTATGATATTGGTAGATCCTTGTTTGGTGTAAGAGGTGTTTTTTGAAGGCACTATTGGTGGTGTAAAAGAAGAGCACATCCCATTCATTTCTAACCATGCTTGCCCAAAACCAAAGAACCCTAGGAAGGTGGAATGGGAATCGAAGTGTGCATTTCAAGATTTTTAAATTACAAAACTACCTTGGTCTAAGGCGATGATGGGCCCACTTGTAAAATGTCCATGGTTAGATGCAAAATTTGCATTTCTATTGAGAGAATAAAGAATTGAAGTTGTTTGTTCCCAAGTTTGATGGCTTGCAAAAACATGTTGAGTCATACAAGGCTATTGTTGTAAGGTCAAATGTCAAAGTGGGACAATATTATATGAATGTCAATAGCTAGCATGCCAAAAAAAATGAAAGTTTGCTACAATGCATTCAAATTTTTTATACTTTATGAAATAAATGCTTGATTGAACATCAAGAAAATGGAAATTCATGTAGTTTGTGATCCAATTTTCCAATTCTTGAAACAAGGACACCTAATTATAAATTATGAGAGCATGTGACAAATATTTACTTTTGTTCAAGTGCCAAAGGACCTTTAGCACCATTGGACAAATTCAAGTGTTTAGATCATGGGTAAGTGTATGCATCAATTTGTGTTCATAAACACGTGTGATAAATTTTAAAAAAAGGTTTATTTCAATTTTTGTTGATGAGGTAAATATTGTGGACTACCAATTTTGGTTCAATGTTCATGTTCATGTTGTTAAGGGTTGAAAGCACATACCAATTGTGTTGACTTTGGCGTAAGTGGTGAATGGTGATAGAACAAAGAACTTCACAAAGGTCATATTAGGCATTGTGCTTCAATTTGAGGCCTTTCAAAATTTGACCTTGTTTCAAAACGCATTAATTTTGGTGCAAATGAGGTTTTAGTTTTCTAAAGGGCCAAAATAGGTGTCACAATTCAATTGTGAGAAAAACATGACCCTAACATATTAGGGGTACACTATGTTGCACACATGACAAACTTGGTGATACAAATTTTTAAAAAACTTCTAGTGTCTACAATTGAAGCATTGCTATAGTTTGTGTACATTTACTATTTTCTATCAACATTTTCACATAGGCAAGTTTGGGGAAGTTTTAGAGTAAAAGGCCCTATTTTGATTCTTAACAAAATGAAAACATGTTGGATCTCAATGCTCTCATTTGCAAAATGGATTTTGATATAATATAAACCACTTTGTGATTTAGTTGTTTGATGAATAGGCAACACATGGCATGGTTAAAGGCTGAAACACATTTGGAATTATCGTATGACATTGAGGTTTTCTTGAGTTTAATTCAAATTATTCCTGTGTTGGAAATTGTTCAAGGCATATAAAAGTTCAAGAAAATTGAGAAACTTTCATATGTGATTTTGTTGCCATCAAGGAGTGTGAAGGCCAATTGTATCAAATGTTTTTTGATGAATAGTCCATGTATGTGTTAAAATATTTTGGGCAATTTTTTGAACGTCATGGAATATTCCAATGATGCTTTGCATCATATTTGGCTTATTAAATCAATAATTGGGCTTGAACATGTAGCTTTCCACTTCTATGGATGTATTTATGTGATACAAAAGATGTCACATAACATGTGCTTTGAGTTGGGTTTTTTGCATTGATTGGCTCATGGTAGTGTAAGATGTGAAGAAATAATGCATAATTGTTGTTCAACACCTTATTAAATAGTTGTAGTAAAGGTTTCCTTCACAAGAAATTATGAATGTCATTAGCACCATTCATTCCTAGTTTTGGGTTCAACCATAAGTTGAACACATACTTCTAGCATAATTCAATGTTTTGAAAACCCATAATTGTTATGGGAAGAACATTGGGGCAATCAAAATTACATTTCACATTTGCTTGATTAGTTGAAGTTAACGATACAAGCTTCTTTTTTCATAGTGATGATGATGGCCAACTTTGTAACTACAATGAACCCTCCTTCAGATTGCAATCCATGTTCTTGGATGTGAATGTTGCTAACTATTAATAAAATAATTTGACACATTATCAAAGTGGTTGATGTTGATAGAATGTTCAATGGCAATGGTTTTAGAAAGTGTGAAAGATGAAAGGTATTTTTCTACACTTTCTTTCATGAAGAATAAATTGAACAACAAATTTAATCCATTTGGATCTAGTAGTGTGGATGTATGCACAAAGCTTCTATATTTTGAAAACATTCCCATTTATTGCAACTATCAATTGTGGAACCAACAAAAGGATAAGGGCCCACATGAGTAATAGAAATGATAATTGCATAATTGTAAGTTATTACATTTTTTTGCATCCATCTTTTGTTGCAATGGGCAAGGTTCATTTGGACAATGATTCAAATCAACCAAAATATTTTAACTCAACGAACTTTGAGTTGTCTTCATTGCTATTTCATTTCTCATTTGATTGCCATAAATTTTACTTGTGTTTACATGTGATAGTTTGCAAATTTGATAATAATAACAATCTTGTTGTCAAAAGCTCTTTATGTGTAAAATTCATAGAGTAACCAATTTTTACCAAAACCTTTGAGACCTAGCTTTAACAATAATTTAAAAAGTGATTGATTTGAAGATTGAATTAGTTAGGTGTTAATAATGTTCATTCAATACATGGTAATACACATAAAAAATACATGGTTGGTTCCTACTAGTAATTATATGTTTCATTGAAAGACTAACCCATGATTGACCTTGAAAACCCTCCTTTTGACCTCCATAAACTAGAGCGTGGAAGAGAGATATGTGGATTTTTATATATGTGTTACTTTTTGATTTGTGTTGGGTTGAAGTTGTAGTGGGCAACTCCAAATGCATTTCAATGTGTAAAGATTTTTTGGGTGTCAAACTTGCCTATTGTGTGTGTGTCTTTCTCATCCTTCAACCTTACTTTCAAATCCAAACCCATGGAACCTCTCCGGTTGCAAATTAAACATTATATGATTTCATTGATTGCACATTTTGAATCGTGTTTTGTTGAATCTTCAATCTTTCATGTTAAATTCCCTTGCTTGCTTGGAATAACCTTAAACCGTAAAATTTGTTATTCTTAGTCAAACCCTCTCAATCTATATTCCCTCCCTAAATTTAAAATCAAGCAAGTTTATTTTTTGCCTGAATTGCATTGCTTGTTTACTTGAAATGCATCATTTTTGTTTAACCAATTAAATGCATTCTTGTTTGTCTCCCTAGATGTTGCATCTCTACATCAGGATACATAAACCTTTTGTCTTTCTCAAAAGAGCTTGAGAGAATTCTTGAAGGATTATTCATTCTAAAACCCCCAAGTGAAAAGACCATCAATGATCCACAACTCAAAATCTTTTGTTCTAGTGTTCATTGAAGTTATTAATCCACTTTAGATGAATGCCAATGGAATGATATTGAGTCATTACATGTTTTGATGGAGAATGTGCATTGAAGTTCTTGCATTCAAACACCCACCATTAATACACAAATTATTTGCTAATCAAAGAACTAGATTATAACCATTGCAAAACTTTGTAGCATTGTAAGGTTCTTCAGTCTAAAGAATCATTTAATATATACAAAGGTTTTGTGGTTAAAAAAAAACCAGTCCCATAAGGAACCTTCACTATTGAAATTTGGAATACCCAAAAGGAGACATGTTCTTTGAATCATGTTCATTGCCTTGGTTTTCAAAGTTTTTTTTTAAAAAAAGAGAGAACTAAGAGGTTACCAAACAAAATCAAATAACCACACAACACGGGTATCAACTTTTGAACATACTAGCTGATACTAATATTTGGATCCTTCAAAAAAAAATTCCATACCAGGCTGCTGCTTGTATTGAAATTTCATAGCCAAATTTGGCTAAATCATCTTTTGGATGATTACCACCATGGTTAACATCACAAAATTGAAAAATTGGCAAGAATGGGTGTAGAGAATCGGATTGCACAATTTGTCTCATGCTGGAACCTATCTCCCAATTGCATTATCACTAGCACCTTTTTCTTTATATAAGGTCTAGTTCTCCGAGCACTCAATAAATAGTTAAAAATATATATATAACATGTATGATATACAGTTTAATCATATGGCAACTTTTAATTAGTTGTACCATAGGTTATTTTTATTTTTATTATTATTTTTTTAATGATATTGGGTTGAGTATAATTAGGCGGAACTAAGCTGCTTTCCAAACCAAACCCAATTCTATTTTCTTGGTAATTCCAAGAACCTGCTTTAGAACCAAAGCAGAGGTTTCATCAAATTAAAAGAACTAGTTGAAATGAGGACTTAAACCCTCAAACCCTTAAACCCTAAACCCTACCCAATATTGGTTCATCAAACCCATTGCATGCTTTCTCCCCAATATTCATAAAGCTCTTTCAGAAAATTTCCAAGTGCGTTCAGAGGGTACCTTTACATCCTTCAATATCCCTCTATAAAGGAAGAGGGCATCTTACACCTAATCCTTAAGAATGAGAGGAAAATCATGCCTATTTATAAGTGTAAGATCCCTCCCACTCTTACAGAGTAGTAGATGTGAAAGTCAAGTGGGGAATTTACACGTACCCCTTAGGAGTTGGAGGAAATCATGCTTACTTATGTTTATGGGTGTAAGATTCCTCTCATTCTTAAGGAGTAGTGTAAGAGCCCTCCTCTCTTGTGCCTCTTGATTTGATGTATTGTGTAAGGCATCGCCCCAACGGGCTTCATAGTTTTCAGCCCATGTGAAGGAGGGCGGAGCCTGAGTGAAAAGGGTGAGAACTTTGAAGCATCAAAGGAGTCCCTTACATTGCATAAAGCATTTTGAAAAGAGATGACATCACTGCACTTGGACAGATTGAAGAGTGGGTTACATTGTATGAACCAAGCTGAGGCAGATTCATGGGATTCAGCCCACTCTGAATGCAAAAGGGTTTTTTTTCGAAATGCTTTATGTATGTTTAAGTTCATGATAACATTGCTCTTGTGCTTTACAATGGGTACACAGCCCATGGGTGGCAGGCATTCATTTATCCTACAAATTATTTGTTTGTGCTGCCTCTCAAGTCCCCAGCATACACCCAAGAACCCTGCTGATAATCAAATGCTAATGTTACAACAACATCTGGAGAGGCTGTGTAAAACATTTCCTTTCTGACACGAATACTTGAGCTGTACCATGAAGAGAGATGATGACATCATTAACTCCAGACAATAGCTAGTTTGCAAGAGGATCAAAGTTGTAATTGTAGATATTTTGGGTTTTTAGAGGCAGTGGTAGGTCTGGCTGGTGCCAGCAAATGTGTGAAGTACAGATTTGGTGCTCTTGAAAGATCTTCACTCACCCTGACGTAGAGATGATCTTAATAATCGCATTGTCAATACCAGTGAAGCTTTAAAGCAATTACCTTCAAAAGCGATGTGAGACTTTCATGGATTTCTTCTCAAGTCATGACATTTCTATGAGTATTGTAGAGTTTCCTGAAGATTTCAAATTTCTGCATATTCCCATTCTTCTCTTAGTTGCATACATGCCATTGAGTTTTCTGTGAACTGGGTTTGCAATTTCTCTGCTTAACTCATTTCTGTACATTTTCATAATTAATGAGGTACAGCCGTATCTGCCATCAGGCCCTGGATTTTGAGGCTTCAATTGTGGCTGTGTGAATTGTTTTGCACAGCACATTTGTTCATTGATAAAGAGTTATGGGTTTTTAAGGTTGGGACAGAGTAAAGGTTTACCAAGAAATACCAACAACTCTGTCTCTCATGGGGTTTTCTTTGACATTGGAATTGAATTTCATTGAATCCCATATCTCACATTAACATTCCAATACTCAACCTTTTAAACTCCAAATTGTTTCTGGCAGTGTATTTTTTATGCCTCTCCTTTTTCCTCTTTCATTAGGTTTTCTGGAAACGCCCAAATGCATCTGCACTAAACCAACTCACAGGGTTAGCATTCTTTTCACTCAGGAGAGTTGCAAAAGGTTGTCAAGAGAAAAACAGATCATGGGTAACAACAAACCAAAGCCAATCTTTTCCCCCTAACCACCCACATCTGTGCAGAAGACAATACCACCTTGCAATAGACCACAAAAAGACACTTACCCAAAAAGTTCTAACACAACCCAATGAGCGATTCTGTTACAACGATAAGGGAAAAAAACCAAGCAAGCTATTACAATACACAAATGGTCTAACAAACCAAGCGAGATATTCCAATACAAAAACACCCAATGAGCAATCCCAATACACAAATGTTTTCACAAAACACAGGGAGCTATGCCATCAGCCAGCAATAATTTCAAGAAAACCCAAGTGAAGAACAGAAACAAAATGCTTAAATGAAATATCAAAATAGTGTAACGAACCAAAAAACAAAAGTTTCAAACAAAACGGCAGCAAGCGCTAGTCATTCAATCAATAAAAGACTTTCAAGGAAAAACAAGTGCAGAAATTCTTCAATCAAGTGCTTCAATCAAATACCAATAGAGAGTGCTTGCAAGCACACCCCATAATCAATATAATACAGGAGACATTTTGAGGGATGAGTGACAAAAAGGTTTGATTCACGAAAGACTTTTTTTTCTTGCTTTTTTTTGTTGGGGTGATCAAAAAAGGGAAAGTATTTAGACAAAAAAAGAGTACCACAGGTGCATATCTTATCTCCTACTTCAGGACCCACGAGGAAGGAAGGAAGGATGTGAACCTTTGCTCATACACACGGCACTGCACGCCACACAAAAGGAACATTTGAACACGAAACAGAACAAGAAACAGTAACAACAACATAGAACCGGCAATAAAACCCAAAAAGAAATAAGACTGGCCTAAACTCCTCCTCCTCTTCCTCCTCCGTCGGTGAAGAAGAAAGACAAGACGAGGGGTGGCCTTTTTTCAGCTCTGGAAAGGTGGTCAAATGTCAAGTGGCTTTCTTTGCACAATACCAAAAACCCCGCGCGAAATCACATCCCCCTTCAGTGAGTGACCCGAAGCCAGCAGCAGCTCAGCGGTATGCATCCTTCCAGACCCAGCCAAGGCAAATCTCCTCCCGCATCTCTTTCTCTTCTCGTGGATATGGGAGACATACATGGCTGGTAAACAATACACATCCTGCTGCAACAAGAGGCTTTAACCACCTGAGCATGTACACACTCAGTAAGTAGAGTCGTTACGGTCTCTCCAGTTTCCACCACCAGAACCACGGCCGCCGCCGCCGCCGCCGTTTCCGTAACCACCACCACCTCCTCCACCATAGCCGCCGCCTCCACGACCACCGTAACCTCCACCACCGCTGCTGCCGCGTTCATTGTCGCCGTAACCTCCTCCGCCACCATAACGACTTCCGCCACCTCCACCGCCGTAGCCACCACCGCCTCCGCCTCCAGAACGGTAACCCCCGCCTCTCTCACCACCGCCTCCGCCGCCGCCGCCACCACTTCTGGACTGAGCTTGGTTCACAGTGATGTTTCTGCCGTCGAGCTCCTTGCCGTTCATTTCAGCGATGGCTTTCAACATGGCTTGCTCATCAGCGAAAGTCACGAAGCCGAACCCCCTCGACCTTCCTGTTTCGCGGTCCGAAATGACCTTGCTTTGTGTCACCTCGCCGAAAGAACTGAAGGCACTCTCTAGTCGGCTGTCATCAGTAGCCCATGCAAGGCCACCAACGAAGCACCTGTACTCAGACTCTCCCATTTTTTTCAGAGAAAAGAAAAACAACCACCCAACTTCTGCTCCAAACTCCAAACTCAACACACACGACTACAAACGCAGACCGATCTCGTAAGTAAGTAACCGCGAGCTGCGACGGAGCCGCGAAAGGAACAGAACAAGAGAAAGAGAACAAGCAGCCAGCGGCTACAAAGAGGAGCAGCAGCAGCAGCAACAACAGCGGCAGCTTCTCCCCACACACCCCACGACCTAGGACCGTCGGAAACTGTCTTTACCCGACAGTTTCTCTTCCTTCACCCGCTGGAGAATCCAAGCGTCTCCAGTCGTGGCAAAATCCTGACCCTTCCAGAGTCGTACGCGATAGGGCAATAGTGTAGGGTAACATGGGGCCGTTGGATCCACCATGATGGGCTTTCGGCCGTTGGATATTACGTGGTTCGCTGCTGTCGGGGTTGGACACGGGATCCGCAGATCAGGGGAATATTAAAATTTATAATAAATTTATAATAAATTAATAAATATTATTATTTAGGTTCAAATAGGGAGGGCCTAAGAGTATTATTATTATATATATAATTTATAATAGATTTCTTTCTAATAAAAATAATTCACGTTGAGAATATCTGCTGGGTTATGCTACCACAAGTCTAGAAATATCTGGAATTTTTATTTTATTTAATAAGAAATATTAAGAATGTAATTGATTTTATTTTATTTTTACTAATTATTTAAATTTCTCGGGTGTACACTGAAGGGTTTGGCCCTTGGGTTCGGCCCCCGTAAATAATTTGGGTGGTTAGCCAAGTGCATGGGCCCTCAACTTTTGGGAACCATACCCTTGACGAGGGCATTCCGGGACGTAAAAGGATGAAGCACCTTACAAACAAACAAACCATGGAGCCCCTCCTCCCCCAATTAGATGCAATGGAGCATTACGCGTAATGTACCACCATTTCCACAACACGTGGGCCTATTCCGTTGCATAATACATGCTCTCGTCTCTTGCATACTTATTATATATAAGGGTTTAAGCCCAGGTTCGACAATCGAAACTCGGCTAAACCTAAGTTACAAGAATGTATGTATCGATCCCCCCATATCTCAACCACCCCGCACGTATTTTTTATTTGTTTGTTTCATTGTCGGCATCTCAATTAAATAAAATTGCCTGGTCTAGGATCCCCGGATTTGGGGTTCATTGAGCTTTAACCCAAGTTCTTATGTGGAACTCAAGTTTTGTAGACCGACCTCTTTTATTCATTCATAATATGGGTGTTGTCGGTTGAACTTAAAAACCTTCTTACTTGGATCCCAAGTTTTATAGATCCATAATTTTTTTAATTATTCATATGAGGCATCCGTTGAACTTAACACTCCTTACATGTTGATCCCAAATTTTATAAATTTTTCATCCATATGGAGGCATCCGTTGAACTTAACACTCCTTACATGTTGATCCCAAATTTTATAAATTTTTCATCCATATGGAGGCATCCGTTGAACTTTAACACTCCTTACATGTTGATCCCAAATTTTGTAATTTTTCATCCATATGGAGGCATCCGTTGAACTCAACACTCCTTACTTGTTGATCCCAAATTTTATAAATGTTTCATCCATATGGAGGCATCCGTTGAATTAAACACTCCTTTCATGTTGAACCCAAGTTTTTATTATTACATTCATATTTTTTAAATTGGTACCGAGGAATTTGTTGAACTTAACACTCCTTCGGTGTTGAACCCAAGTTTTCTACATCCATATTTTTAAAAATTCACATGAAGGAATTCGTTGAACTTAACGCTCCTTCCCCATGTTGAACCCAAGTTTTATACATCCATATTTTTTTAATTCGTAGGAAGGAATTCGTTGAACTTAACGCTCCTTCCCCATGTTGAACCCAAGTTTTATACATTCATAAATTTTTAATGCATTTGGAGGAATTCGTTGAACTTAACGCTCCTTCCCGTGTTGAACCCAAGTTTTACACATCCATATTTTTTTAATTCATACCGAGGAATTCGTTGAACTTAACACTCCTTTCGTGTTGAACCCAAGTTTTATATATCCATATTTTTTTGTACGTACCAAGTCTTCGTGACACTTTAAGGTACTTAAGTTTAGGTGGAACTCCGGTTTCATAGCTCCAACCATGACAAGAAGTCTTAACCCTATTAGGGTTTAGTTTGAAGTGTACTATCCTAACCCTAAATGGAAGTGACTTTGAAATGTATTCTTCTGGTGGCTTTATGATAATGACTACCGAAGCGAGCAACCAACCGAAACAAGACACAATTGCTGAGGTAAGTGAACTCAACACGTCCAGAAAAAGGACAAAACTGGAACAAAGTTTTTTGTACATACTTTTAACTCGGTACTCTTGTTGCTTGGCTGACTGGGCAAAGAGCAAAGATGGATGAAGAAAGTAAAAGTGAATGTTGTTCTTGTTTGCATTCAAGTTGGAAGCTAATGCTTTTACAACAAGCTTTGGATGTTTTGGTATTTGAAATCATAACTTTATTCATTTAAAATGATTTAAAGTGTTATAAGAGTGCCACCTGAAGTTCTACAAATCATCTTTGAACTCTAATAGCAACAGAGCATCACACAAGGAATTTTTTGGGTGTTTGATTTTTGTAGTGTTCAATGGTTTGTTTTTTTTTGGAGTTCTCAACCCCTTTACCTTGGGGGGCCATAACTTTCTCATTTCTGATTCATTTTCGACAATCGTTAATGTTTTAAAGGTGTCGTGTCAAGAAAAGGAGCTCAAATTTTGTTTGGACACCAGAAACAATGGAACTCTCCCCTTGGATCCAGCCTGCCCTAAGCACTAGAGTATTAGATCACCAGCCAATCTACCCTATGCTTTATTTAGGTCATTGATAAATTGTTTACTACTAATATAAGAACTTGCAATTGGTTCCTTGAATATACATATAAGCACACACACACCATGTCTATTTCGAGAGTCAAGTTTGAGATATTTGAGTCATTTGGTGGTTGGTGATAGTGAGTAGAATAGAAAGGATCACGTCATATATGTATTAAACCCTAAACCTTTCAAGTTTTAAATCTTGAGTCAAACAAGAGTTTGTCAAGGAGATTATTACATTGTCAAAAGAGTTGGAGATATACATTCTCGATTGTTCATTTGTTAGACCCACACAAGTTGGGATGCTCTCTTGGAATTGATGTTTTAAAAAAGAATTTGTTAAAAATCTATCTCTACTAACAATTTCCTTGCCTTCTTCTTCCATGTAAAGTAATCAAGTGATTTGGAGTTTTATATTTGTATTAAAATGTTTCATCATTTGGGTATTGGACAAGGGAGGTTTTGTTGGATGGATGGTGGGCTTTGGAAATGATCTTACAAGGGAAAGGTCATTTGATCAAAATGTAATTCATGAACATGTTTTACAAATTGGAATTATTGCATGATTGGTTATTCTATCAATTTTTATATGGTTCATGTTCATAACACTATATGCATATGATAGAAAAAAATTCAATTGATTGAAGTTTGTGAATTAATTTTATATAATAAGAAAAAAATTAGATATTTTGCAAATAGTAATTTTACTTTAATTTATAATTCAAATGGGGCACTTTGAAAATAAATAATGTGGCTTCCTCTCTTGTTTACATATGAATAATTTTTTATTTAAGCATTTTTAAATTGACACATGAAGGCTTTGTGTTTTGATATTTTCTATTCTTTCTATCAATGATTTTTTTTTTTTTTTTCAATTTTTCGATGTTGAATTATTGGCTAGCATCCCAAGACAAATTTAACATTAAACAACCATAGATTTTTAGAAGATATTTAAGAGGTGGTTTACATTATATCGCTTGGACTTGGGACCACAAAATTAAAAATTTCTCATTGATTCAAAACAAAAAGGTCGTTTGTTTGGGTTTACACTAGGGTAGTTTGAACCTTAGGTTGAAGCAAATGGCCCAAGATGAAAAAGCTTGTTGGAACCCTAGATGCATTGCTATGGACATTGTTGTTTGGGCCTTTGTGGTATTGTTTTAGGCCTTTAAGGTGGGCCCAATGAAAATAGTGGCAACTCATGGGTCCCAAAAAATGTCTAGCCATTCATTTAAAATATTTATTAATGTTTATAATTTTTTGAAAAATAAAATTTGAAAGAATTTTTGGTGGCCCCTCCCCCCAAAATTACTACCCCTTAAAATTTAAGCACAATAATAAAAATGATTTTTTAATTTTTTTTTCCTCTAATCATTTTTAAAAGTTCTTCAAGGTGTCAAAGTTTTTTTACACTAGAGTTGTTTGTTGATAGTTCAATTTATTGTTAACTTTTTTTCATAACCTTTTTTTTTCAACCATGAAAGGCTATTTGCATGATGAAGATTACTCACATAAAATTCCCAAGCAATGTGGGTTGCCCCTTTCATGGTTGAAATTCAAATTCATGGGCCTTTTTTGAGAATGTCGAATTATATTGCAACTTAGAGGAAAGAACTCACAACCTTCACGTATGAGGATCTCTTGTAGTGATAAGATAAGAATGTAAAACTTCTTGTTAACAAGCCCTCAATTTTGTTCTCACAACATTCAAATTTTGGGAACAAAATAAAAAAGATTGTGGGGATGATGAAGAGATGGGCTACAAGAAAATCATTTGTTTGTTCTTTGGTCGGGTTTACACACATTAGGAACAAATGCACTTGAGCCATGGCCCATGAGTTTTCTCGTGATTTCATCCAAAAAGTGGGGTACCATGAGGTTTATAGGCCATGACCCAAAGGTTATAGTGTGAATCACCCCTAAATAATAATAAAATTAGTTTTAAAAAGTTTACAATTTCATAATCAGAGTCCAATTATGACCCAATTATTTTAAAAAATTGGTGATATTTCAGAAAAAGATAATGTTATTTTTAAAAATATTCATTTTTTATTTTTATTTTCACATTTTGACAAATTTTTGCAGCAAAAAAAACTTTGCCTTCAATATTGGAACATAAACTTCTTTTTAAATTCAAGTAGTCAAACACTAAATGCTTGTAAAAACACCAAGATGATTATCATGTTATGATTTAATTTTCCTTTTATTTTTTTTTGATCTTGCAAGTTTTTGTTATATTGACTAAACATTATATTATTGAAATGTTGCTGAAAGCCATCTTTATTTTTGTTGAATGTTGGTGTGTTACATTTTGAAAATGTATTATAATCCTTTCTAATGGTCATTCTCTAAAATTATTGGTTAATAAAAAAATCCAATCCATATGCAATTACATTTTCAGTTCACATAACATCCAAAATTTAATCTCTATAATAAATAAAAGTTTTTTATTATATGATTTACATTGTCAATAATCTTATGGTGATCATTATTTAGTTTTGACAATAATCTAAGCATGCAACTATGTACCTCCTAACAATCCATTTTTTGGTGGATTAGGAAAAACCTTAAATCATTTATCAATTAAAGCAAATAGCTAATTGTTGTAAGTATCATTCATGAAAACATTTTTACTCAATATATTTCCCATAATTTACATAAGATTCATAGCTTAATGCTCTCCCTTTTGCTTTTTCCATAAAAACAATTATATTTTAGGAGGATAATACTTTTTCACATATAATACTCACCTTGTTTTCGAAGTTTGGTTCAATTTGAACAACATCCTTTTCCACATTTTGTTGGAAGTGTTTGAAATGAGTTTTATATTTTTTATTTTCAATTAACAAATCAATAATCTACCTATCAATTTGCCTTCAATGTCCTTTGCTTGAATTCTTCCAAAGCTATGTACTATCTTAACATTTGTAATTGTTTTTGCCATTTCTTAACATGAACTTCCTCTAGCATTAGATTTGAAATTGAGGCATCATGCTAAAAGTTTGTGCCATGAAAGGATTTTCCAATAGTTGTCTCAAAAGGCATTTGATTATATATTGCATGATTAAACACAAATTCCTTGGTTGACACATAATCAATTCACCTTCCTAATTGGTTATTTACACATTTTTCAGTAAATTTTCAGCAAATATTTTAATTCTTTCATTTATTTGCACAAGCTTTATTGTGTTTATATAATATTCAATAACAACCACTTGTAAAATTTCATCCAAAAACAACAACATCCCTTTTTGGGTACACAAGTTTTTATATGTTTCAAAATTCCATCATTGAAGGCACACATTTTTATGAAGATTCAAAATCCATACTATTGGACAAATTACAAAATATTGTACCAAAATGTTCATATTTTTCACAAAGACTAAAACATCTTTCAAATATTTTAATTTATGTGACATTCAAAGTTATTCATCCAATTTGGTGTTGTTTTTATAATGTTTTAGTTTCCTTTCCATATTGTAATTAATAATGTAACATACATGTAATTTTGCTATTTCACCTGGATATGTTTTAAAGGTTATGTTATGTCAAAATTTTAAAACTTTTATTGTCCTTAGGTTTTACAAACACACTTTGCCCACAAATAATGACATTTGTCATATTTTACCTAGGCACATAAAGATTGCATATAATTCCAACTTGTGTCTAAGGTTTTTTTATGGGCTATATTGAAATTTTGAAATTCATATGTTATTTCAAACAATAACATAGGAATATCATAACATATAATTTGATAACTTATCAAATCCCATGTTGTAGTCAATAACCAATAAATTTTTAATTACACCAAAAAAATAAAATACGAAATGAAATTTGTTGTAAGATTGAAGTTGTTTGGTTTATAATCACTCTTGTATCTATTCAAGTTTTTGGTTGGATGATACCATGTCCAAATTGTTGATTATGTGTAAAATATCAAATATCGCTTAATGCATATCGGAAAAAATCATATCACATAATTTTCCATAGTACTTTACAAAAGTTAAATAATAATTGCCTTGCTATCACAAATGTTTTTTTAAAGTAGGATATAGGTTTGAATTTTTTTTAAGAAATTCTTAATCCTATTTTTCCTATCAAATTTCATGCTCTTCATTAAGGCATATATCACAACATTTGGGAACATTTCAAATGCCATAAATATTTTCCTTCATTTCATTATAAAAATATATGTTATAAATGCAAAAGGGTGCAATCACAATAAAACAAACCAAAATCGATGTTAGATGGGTCCTAAAAATAGTCAAGATTGGAGAAATATTTATGTTTTACCATTTAAAACCATGGCAATCATGGCAAGTTATTCATTTTTCATTTACATGAATATTAATGAATTCAAACCAAAAATCAATTTGATAAAATTTTAAGTTTAAATTTCATCTTTGAAAATGAACACCTATTGCATAAGAAGGAATCAATTTTACAAAGGACCATCAAAAGGACTCATATAACAAAACAAAATTGATGGGAAAAAAATTAAAAAAGATAAAAACCTATAAGCCACATTCAAAAAACACTCATACCCTAAAATATGTGAAATTTTAAAACTTTAAAAATTCAAAGAACTTTATAAAATTGATATAGAATTTTAGAACTTCAAAAGTCCTTTATCACATATAAATGGGTAAAATGTACATGATGTGATAATTTTTTTTTAAATTATTATAAAATAAAACATAAAATTTTAAAAATTCAATTTTTAGTTATGATTTGAAGTTGTTATCATTTTAAAAGATGAAACAATTGAATTTATAGGGTATCAACACATTTTCAAGATTTTATATTTATTCAGAAATAATTTAAAATAATTTTCATTTACCTAAAAAATTATATGCATTTATTATGACAAATTGCAAAAAAAAAGTTCAAAAATTCATTTGTATGAAAAAGTTATTTTTGGGCAAAAGAACATGTAATCCTTTTATAAAGTAATGCCATTGGCTCATTTTATCTCATTTGTGCCCAAAACACATTCAGATCGTAACATGTAACTTCCATGTGTGAATAATGTATTTTTTTAGTGAATTTTGTTTTCGTGTGATTGAAAAATATGAATTCAAGGTCCTTACTTAAATTTGGGCCATAAAATTTGGGTTGTAAAAACTCTTAATTTCACGTAAATCATACCCATTGTTCTCTTACACTAAAACCCAAAACTATTAATAAGGGTTAATTGCATTTAGCCAATGTGTCGAAGCTATAGATCACAATATAGTTAAAATCACAATTTCCTATCAATTTGTCAGCTAGCACTTGCTATGATGGCCAAAAGGTTTCATCAAGGAATGACTCCTTTCTTGGGTGGTTACCACCACCTTTTGTGAAGTGATTGTTGTAATTGTCAAGTCTCACGTTTATTGAGTGTTGCTCTAGATGTTTCATATGAATATTTTTTTTAATTGATGATATGAAAATTGTTGTGAAAAGGTTCAACCCTCAACAAGCTTGTTGGGTCTTGGTAATTTGTTTATGAAGGCCTACCATCAATTACAAGTAACAAGTTGTTGAACAAGCTGCAATGACGTTTGCCAAGTCCAATAACCAATGCTCAATTTTTTTATTTTAATTTCAAATCATTAACCTATTGACTCCATGGACTTATAGGTAGGACTCATGAATTTCAAACACATTTGACCTTTGAAACCATTGACAAATATTTCTTCAATGATAGGCTTCTACCTTCAAAGATCAAATTTGTGTTTCAACAAACAAATTGTTGCATCGTTGGTTTTAGCAGTTTAGCACCCTTCACCATTTGGTGTTCCAACAACCTAAATGAAGATCATATTATTGTAGCTACTACAAAGAACAAAAAGAAAAAAGTAATTTGAATATGATGTTCAACACAAGTTACAAAACATGTGGGCTACAAAATACACTTGGGTTGAAAATGTTGTGGGTAAAGATGGGCTCATTTGTGCAATGAGGTGCAAAATGTGCACAAGAATAGAACACAAGGACAATGTTATGATTCCAAAGATGGACTCTCTATCCAAACATGCATGTAGGTAAAGCAAAAGGCAAAGATTGTTGGCCATGGTGTGATAATTGGAATATGGTATTTTGTAAAGGACTCATTGTTGTTAAAAATGAAGTATTGTATGTGATTTTAGTTCATGATTATGTTTTTTTGTGAAATGTTAACTTTGCATGGGTGTGTAACAACAATGGTAAGTTGCTATAATTTACTTGCAATTTGTGTATGTGAAGAACGAATTCAAATTTTAGGGTTGATTGATTTTTTTGCATGGATCGTGTAGGATGATGGAACTTGGAGGCTATAGGGATTTCAATATTGCCACAATAGCAAGGTAGGGAGGGGTATATCCTTGTGACTTGTTTTGGTTACTTGCTTGCTTTTGTATGGCAATGTGTAGAGGCATGCTTGGGTTTTGATGTAGGACACTTCTCTTCTCTTAGAGAGAAAAGTCTCTAAGGGCTAGGGTTCAATTCCTTTGGAAATGATTGTAATGTAAGAGAATTTATAATGTAAAACCTTGAAAATTAAGGCCTAATGTTTGAATTGCATTTGAAAATTGAATTTATTGATTTTTGCCTCCTTGCTTGACATTTTCTTTTACATTGTTGCCACAAAATTTACCCTTTTTATCACTAAATGGATAGCCATGCAACAATGAAAAACTTTCTTTTAAGTAACCATTGATTTTGAGGACAAAATTCAAGAGGTTGCCATTATTATTATTTTTATCAACAAAAAGTTATTTTTGTAACAACATTATTTTGACATTCAAGCCCTTGCTAGAACAACTTATTTTTAAAAATAAAAAATAAAAACCCTCTTTTTGAAAAGGCCAAATTTATATTTGTATTTTGCAATGGGCTTCCAGTCTTCAACAAATGGATACAGATACATATACTTAATACATGTATAATAATACGTACGTATAACTTTAACGTACATGTACGTATCGTTGCGCGACAAGCTTCCCGCGCGCCTGTTTTGGCTTCTTCCCCGCTCGTTCACGCCAACCTCACGCCAACCCAAGCTCCATTCTCTCTGCGCTTCGCGTGTCTCCTCTCCCCTCTGTGCGTCTTCATTTTTTCACTCTATTGTCGCAAATTTCTGTGTTATCTGTGCGATTGCGATCTGCTCGTTGCAGTGACGCATTTTGTCTGTGGAGTGTTGGAATTTGCAATGATTTTTTTTTTTTTTTTTTG
>Ga0209611_10000133_pt1 | contig 88198 bp, 63 predicted proteins | sample S1TSphgellanicum_3_FD_187693 | JGI IMG/M metagenome (GOLD analysis project Ga0209611, IMG submission 187693) | Host-associated microbial communities from peat moss isolated from Minnesota, USA - S1T2_Fc - Sphagnum magellanicum MG (SPAdes) (version 2) | ecosystem: Host-associated > Plants > Peat... | reverse complement strand
AAAGCCAATTCATGCCCAGAGGTCATTAGCTCACATATGGAGCTTCTCTCTCACACTCCATCCCAGTAGCCATTCTATGAGCCATGTGATCATCATCTCTTAGAATTTTTTCCCTTTTGATCACAAGCTTCAACCTGAAGAATTCCCAACCCATGGACCTCCAAAGAGCTATAAATTCTTACTCTTTGGACTCTTGTAGGGCAAAAACTGTACGCAAACTGGATGCGGCAGTGATTCCTGCCAAGAAGTTCCAGGATTGTCATTTCTTTGGGTTTTCTCGCATCTGTCTTTTTACAGATATCATCCTTTCTTTCACCCCCATATAGAACTGGGTGGCAACCTGACCGCATATCTTTGTAGGTTTTAGTTTAGTATCAGAAAGGAAATGCAACTCAATCTTCCTGCCTTGTGATGAAGCAAGATGAGGCTTTTTTCTGTAGGTATTTTTCTTGAGAATATAGCTAGCACCTGTATGGTGATGAAGAGTTTGCCACAGCTTACAACTAGAGAGAGCTGTTTCGATTGTGGATATGGAAAGTATAGCCCGTACCAGTTGGACTCAATGGACGGAGACACAAATCCTGAATAGCACTCCTTTTGTTGCATCCAGGAGATACATCCTTTTACTCTGTTTCACTTACACTTATCTGTCCAGCAGATGCTTTGTCCACTAAATGTATGTAATGTCAGAGAGTAGCATCCTAGACAAGACAAATTTCTTTTGCTGAATGAAGAAAGACCAACCAAAGTGGAGATAATATGTTGTGATATAGCTGAAGTTGAGATCATCCAGAAAGAAAAATTAGTCGAATTGGTTGTAAACCAGATATCAATTTTATTTTTTTAAAAACAAGGGATCTTGCCTACATACCTTACAGGAACTTATCATAAGAATCTTGGATTTATTTATGTTCATGTTGATAAAAAAGTGATTTTTTGGCATGTACATGCCAAAAAATTATGTGCTTAGGCATATGATAAATCTTGGTAGTGTGAATGGAGATGTACACAGGGGAGTAAGCACAATAAGTAAAGTGAATATGGCTATGTGTGGTGCTCAATATGTGACCCTGCACATTAAAATTGGATGAAGAAAAGTCAAACCATGCAAGTTTGGCCCAGCAAAGTGGCTTTGGCCCCGCATTTTTGTACAGTTTGCTGAGGCTTGTGAAAGCCAGACACTTGCAAAAGGAGAGTGTAATAGATATGAACTGACAGCTGCTCCCTGTTTGTCATTGCCCAATCACAATCATAGGTGCAGGTTATATGCTATCAGTGGTCTCCTCCCTCTTTGCGACCCCACTTTTACTTTTGTGCACGGGTTTGGAAAAAGGTAAATAACTAAACTTGGATGTGAGAAATATTTGTGCAGGGTCACATAAATACTAGGCACCATTGCGGATGTGCTCTAAGTGCAACCGAAGGCAAACTTACAACAAAGCTTTTCCTATTTCAGAAGGTTTCTTGTTCAGAAGTCAACTGTGACCCATAAATCTAGACAGAAACTTTCGCCAAAGATTTCATATTTTACCTGTACGCAAATTCAAAGTCACATGTAAATGACCAAAGGCAGGGAGACCCAAAGAGGAAACAAAAATGAACAAACAAGAGTTTCAAGTTTCAACAATATGGAAAAAAAAAATCCAATAAAATGCAAATAAAAATTGTTCTAGCTGGCAAAAGCCTTGTGTATGGTACAATTAAGAAACTGATGTTTGTTGCAAAATCATAACTAACTAGACTAAACCTCAGGCCTCTCTAGATTATGCAAATAGTGACATCCCAAGAGTAGTGTTTAGCACTACCCAAGTAGTGATTCTTGTAGTAATAGTGTTTAGCACTATCCACTGTGCTTAGCACATTGGGAACATGAGTTACATGTAACATGGAATAAAATTGAAACACTGGGAAATGAGTGCTCTCTACCTGAAATATTTATATACCCCGAATGCCATCCATACCTTCCCAACTCTTTTAAGAAAGGAATAATCTCACGATCTGCTTTCAGCAAGGTACTGTACAGCTTACAGTAAATGTAAGTTGGATGAAGAAAACCATAAGAAGCTGCAAAATTGAGTCAGGAAAACTACCAAAAAAGTTGAGTAATGCAAGCTTGTTTTCTTTTCAAAACAAAATTGTATTGTGAATAGTGCCTAGCAAGGAGCTGGACTCGGGCTGCAAATCCTTTGAAGGGACGTAAAATTGTTGGGGGCTTTCACTGGTGAGAGCACCCCGCGCAGATCCTGCAACCGCCTCTTCTCTTGTGCAACTTTGGTCTGCTCATGCAAAAAAAAATTTGGGGGAGTTAAGGATTCTCGTTGGATATTCAGCAAAATGATTTAGCCTCTGTTTTGGGTGTGGATAAAATTTTCACCTTGACTTTTATGTCATTCAGCTCATGCTCTGTGGAGTGGATGCGGGCTTCAAGCTCTTGAAGGGCATCCATTGCAATTGACAATGGGTCCACCTCTTGCTCTGATTCTGAAATACCTGCTGCCTGCTCATAACAAACTCCAAATTCAATGACACTAGTTTTGACCAAAAGATTATGAGTTTCAATCTTTGTGGAATGCTTTTTAAGGTGTGGGGTCTGAAAGTTCTGGGTCAAAACCTCAGACTTGGTATCTACCACAAGGACACTGAAATGAACCCAGGGTAAAATCAGCAGTGCTTACTACTGACATCAACATTAGAGATTGCTTGTGAATTGCGAAAAATAAAATCATCGTGGAGTGACTGCTCACCTTCAAGATTGCAGTGCACAAATCTCTAAGCTTTTGTACAAGTTGAACATTACTGCCCTCTGCTTCCTGTTTAGACAATGAAAAATCCAGCATTAGCCTACATTGCATGCAATTCAAGTCTGACAGATAACCTGCATACAGCAGTACTTGAGAAAAATTAAAGGTCTTAAAAAAATTATGAAGTTGAGTTTTCCACTGTTTGGAAGGGACCATGTCAAAGCATTACCTGAAGCTTACTGCGAAGCAGCTCCTCCTCATCAATGTTTACAAAAGGAGATTTGCCTTCAGAACTCCGGTATTGTGCCAGCTCATCATTGACACGTGCAAAGAGAAGCTCAGAGCGCCGGAGCTTCCCACGCAAATCATCATTCATTGTCCTCAGGGATAGATTCTCCTCCTGTCACAAAACCTCACACCCGTGGGCATTCCTAAAAGTAGAAGCTTTAGAGTGCAGGTTACTCACAGATCTATGGAATCTGATGACAAAAAGTTCACCCCATAAGAGCTCATCTGAGCTGCTTTTCTTCCATGCTCTTGAAGCTGATAGGTGGGGATGTGCATGATCTGTTTATTTAGACTCAGACTCAGACTTTGGTTTGTCTTCCAGAATACCTTGATTTTGGTATGATGATGGATCCGCTGCTGAAGGTTTTGCTGTCCAGAGAGTTTATTGACTTCATCTTTTAGCTCCCCTATACAGTTCTGCTGACTGAGATTCTCCTCCTGCAAATGACATAGCTGGTAATGAGCATGTTGCACAGACAGACTGTCAACTTCCCAGATGGGCACAAATCCAAATGACTTTGGGTTGAGATATTACTTTCATCTTCTCATTTTCTGCTATGAGAGATTTGTTATCCTTGCGCAGTTTCTCAACAGAGATGCAGGCAGCCATTGTTTCTGATCGCCTGTGGTCGATTTCCTGAAGCCAGCTGCAAAGTCCATCAGCAAAACCAACCTTTCAAACTCAGAAAATATCTTTGCAAGCAACCAAAAAACACTGGGACAGGTGGGTAGTCAGAATTTTTGAAATTGCAAGACAGTTAGCAAAGACTTATGAACATGCTCCTCTCACCATTCTCTCTCCTCAATGAAAGTATTGATTTGAGACCTCAAGCTCATCAACTCCAGACCCTGCGTAGGGAAAATATGTGTCATAAAGTGTCAAAACTAATCTGTTTACAGCTGTGAAAACCAAATTCTGCATGGAGAAATACTAAATGGCCACAGGACAGGTACCTACAATGTGGATTACAAGTCTATGCACTTAGTCTGGTTGTAACAACGTACAAATAGGTGAGGAAATAGAAGACCTCTGAGGGAAGCTCAACCAACCTTCTCATCTACTTCAGATGTTTTATTCTCTGCAACCTCAGCAAGCTTCTGGACCTGCTGTTTGCCCAACATTGACTGTTCCACACAGGAGGAGTGAAATCAGTGAACAAGTATAGAATTCTATTTGAAATGAGCATGCACGCACTAATAAAATTGATAGGAGTATGTACTGTGAAACTGGTGAGGTCCTTCTTCACTCCAACCAGATCTCGGATCACATCATGTGTCATGCTCTCAGCTTCAGCAAGTCTTGTATTGAGCAGAAACACCTTCAAGCAACCACCCAAGTCAACATAATATGTTCCTGTTAGTCTCTTGGTAGGACACTTGTCTCAAGGACATTAACAAATGGCCACCATCTCTCTGATGAAGGTTGGATAGAACTAACAGTACCTCTTTTTGGCGGGAAGAAGCCAGAGCTTCAAGTTCCTCAATCCGGCATCGGTATGAGAAATACTTGGCATCATGTTGAGGGGACATCTGGAGTGCCAAACCCATGCCCATGCAAGTGAATGGAGACAAGGAACCCTTGACTTTCAAAGCAGATTCACTGCCTGTCTTCGCACTCGAAGACCCATTTCTAGAATTCTCCAATTTCAATTCTTCCACCACTGATTCCAAAGCTTTCACCTGCTTGTTAATGGTCAACACAACAGAGTTCTGTAAGACAAATTTTACTTGTTTCTTTACAAGCATACATGAAAGGAAGAAACCCAGAAAGACATCTCAGCCCAACATCCAGCTTGTGTACCTTTTGCTCATATTCAGCTGTCTGACTCTCCACAGTAAGCAACAAATCTGAGATACGAACCATTGAGCTGTTTATCTGTTTACACATGCAGGAACATATTCATTCCATCAGTAGCTCCTCTTCTGTCTCTAGACTGCACTGTAGATGCATATGAAGGACACATGTTTACTTCCTGGCATCAGTGCAGTTAAGGCTGATATGTGTTTTCACAGGATTTTGAAAAATACCCATTTGAAGCTTGGTAATAAGAAGAAGAAGCAGACCTGGGTGTCTTTGTCCTCAGAGGAGATCAGAAGGCTCTCAAGCTTAGTCTGCAATTGTAGCAGTTCTGCCTCCCTCTCCTCCAGCATCCTGCTTGGAAGATAGAAGTCAATTACATACACCTGCAAGCTTTGCACCTCTGAATCCTAAGCTTGATGACAAACCCAATATAGAACAGCAGCAGCAGCTACAGAGGGAAAATGGAACCTGTCCGAAATCTTTTGAACAGATTTTGCCTCCCTCAGCTCCTCAGCACTCTGTGCCACAGTTTCTGCAAGTGCTGCTTGCATCATGGAAACATGGTTCTCCAGTCCTTGAATCTTCATCTCCATATCCTCTCTCATCAGTTGCTGCCTTTCTGCCTCCTGCTTCACGAGAGATAGCTGCAATGATGGCACAGAAAGTAAAGCAAGGAATCAGATCATCACCTCCCATGGAAGAATGAAGAACCTCAAAAGGACGCAACTTTCAGATTGATGAGCACATAGTATCTGGGTTTCTTTTGCACTTGGAGAAAGCTTACTTGATTCTCTAAAGCAGAGACTGCACTCTCCAATTCTTCCACCGATTTTCCAAGAAGATTTGCTTCCTCCTCTTTTTCCTCTGCATGGGTCCGACAGATCTCTGCAACCTGAGCATAATGAGAACACATGAAGTTAGCTTCACAGTACAAGGATGAAATTGAGAAAGAGAAAGCCAAATAAACAGAATAGGACCCTGATAACTACAATCTGTGGGAAAGGGTGGATTACCTGACGAGCTTCAGCTGCGACCTCATCCCGCTCATTGGCAACCGCCTGAGCAACTTCCAGCTGCTTCCTCAACATGAGCAGTTCAGAATGAAGCTTATCCTGTTCCGTTTCCAGATTCCTCAGGTCTCCAGTGGCTTCTTCAAGAGTGTGAGCCATGCTTTGCTCAACCATCAATAACTCATCCTCCAGACTTTCAATAGTCTGCTGCTTGATGTCCAACTCAGTTTCCAGTGTACACAGGCTTGACTTGCTGGTTGTCAGCTGCTGTCTCAACTGGCTCAATTCTTGGGTTTTCTTACTGAGATCCACTTCCAGGAAGGCTATTTGATTGTTCCGAATGTCGAGCTCTTCTCGGAGACCCCGTGCTGCAGCTTTGGTCAATTCAAGCTCTTGCTCCATTTGCAAGTCCTCAATTAACATTTCCTGGAGGACATTCATGTCAACTTCTAAGGTTGTAACTGCATCTACCTTCTGTTTCAGCTCCCACCTCAGTGATTCCATCTCCATCCTTGCATCACCAAGGGCTGTCTCAGCTGCAACAGCTTGCTGCTGGTACTCTGTCACCTCCATCTTTACCAGTTCAACTTCCTGTAGTGATGTCTGGAGCACATGAATCTCTGCACGACTTTTTTCAACCTCTGCTGCTAGCTGTGCAGAGGCCACCTTTTGCTGTGCACTTGCTTCATTGAGTTGTGCTTGGGAATCCTGTATTCTCATGTCCATACTCTTGAGGTTGGAATGGAGATTCTCATTCTCTGCCTGACTTTCAGCATACAGCTTCTCAAGCTTGGAAATACATTCGAGGCTGTGATGTAGCTTTGATTGCAGATTTGAACTCTCGGTTTCCTTCTCAGCGACAGTAGCCCATAATATGTCAAGCTCTGCTGCTGTTTCTGCCCAACCTGCCTCTTGTGACTTTGTTTCACACAAAGTATCCTTCAAGGAGTCTTGAAGCTCATTAAAATCTGCCTCCACAGTTTGAAGTCTTGCTTGTACCCTGGCAGCTTCCATTGCATAGTCATGCAGGATCACTGCCAACATTTCCTCAAGTTCCTGATGAAACCCGATAGGCATCTTGAGACACTCTTCTTCAATCACCCTTTTTGTGTCTTGAAGCTCAACACCCAAAACCTGCATCTTCATCTCAGCATAACCCATTGTCACATTCACTTCATCCTCTAGTCCAGACAGCAAATTGTTTGCCTCAATTACAACTTGTTCCAACTCCATCTTCGACTCTAGAGCTTCATACTTGGCACCACCATTTGCTCGAACAAGAGCATTGACAAGGTGCTCTGCTTCCCGCAAAGTGGCCTGCGCAGTCTCAAGTTTCTGCAATGATGTTGCTGCTTCACTGCCTTTCTCATTTGCATCAAGCTTTGCTGCTTCCTTTTCTGTCTCGAGCTCTTCCCTGTCTTTGCGCCATTCCAGCTCTGCCTGATCTCTTCTCTGTTCAGCCTCAATCTGCATCTTCATCACCCTACCCAATTCACTCTCATATGCTTGCAGCTGCAGCTTCCGGCAACAAATCTCATCTTGTGCTTCTGCAAGCTTGGAATTCACAACAGCAAGTTCATGTCTCAGCTTTTCCTTCTCCTGATGAAGGTTCTTCAGATCACATTCGACCTGCATGCTCTTGGCCTTGACTGCTCCAAACTCCATTTGTACACATAAGATGGCATTGTCTTTTTCACGCAACTTTGCATGCAGTTTCTCACAGTTGATCCTAGTCCTCTCTACCTCTTTCTTCATGTCATCAAAAAGCTTGCTAGAGCTCCTCCCATTTGATGCAGGAATGCTTCTGTTCTCACTGAGAGGGCTAAGCACATGGCTACAACTCTTGTGAAGCTCTGCAGCATATTGCTCCCAATGAGTGAGCTCAGATTGCAACTGCTCCTGCAAGGATTGCAACTGAGATCTCTCTGCAACCCACTCTTCATGTCTCACTGCATTGGTTTCCAGCAGGAGTGCAATCTTTGCAGCGGAAGCACACAGCGATGAGTGAGCCTCTGCAAGCTCCATTTGCATTGCTTCCATAGTCTTCTCCTTGTCTGAAAGCAGTTTTGAGCTTTCAGCATGACAATCTGAGAACTTCTCTTTCTCTGCATTCCATTCGGCTTCCAAGGTTTCCAGCCTCTGCTGCAAGAGTCCATGGTTCTCAGATACCTCATGCAAGCTTCTCTCCAAGATCATCTTGTGCTCTTGTAGTGCAGCAAACTCCATGTCTTTGCAAGCCATGCAGCTTGCCAACTTCCTGTTCTCTGCAGTGAGGATGTCTCTCTCCTCTTCCCACTTGCTTTCAGATACAGTGTATGCATCAATGAGTGTTTCCAAATTCTCCTGCACATGCTTTGCCTTTGTCTCAATCTGATGCCTGTCCTCTTTAACTGCAGACATCTCCAATTCTTTCTCCAAGGCCAACCTCTTTGCATGCTCCAACTTGACACCCAGATGCTGTATGTCAGATTTGAGAGTCAAGTTCTCTGAATCCAATCTGTTAAGATCGCTGAGAAGCTCAGATTTTTCAGCTGTAGCAAGCTGCTCTGATTCTATCTTCTCCTCAAGCACTTTTGCAAGTTCTTTCTGGAGGACAAGGAGAGAACCTGATATGAGGGTTTCTGCTTTTGACTCAAGTTTCTCTGTTGCAAGAGAGGTAGCTTCCATCTCTGAAACCATAAGCTTAATTCGGGTTTCTGCATCCTCAATGCTTTCCTGAGTTTTCTGGAGCTTGGATTCCAGTGCTGTCAATCGCTCTGCATTCACTGAACCAAGCCGCAGAAGCTCAAGCTCAAGTCTTTCTGCATTGACCCTCAATTCAGATACTTCCAGTCGAAGCTTTTCATTCTCTCTCACTGCTGCCTCATTCCCCACGAGAAGCTCTTCGACACGTGCAGATAGTGCCCTTTCATGAACCTCTGCTTCAGTCATTCGTGCTTGAAGGGTCACTAAACTCTTCTGCGTCAAGTTCAGCTTCTGATCTTTGTCAAGAAACTGATGCTCTGCTTCCAGTGCTGCAACCATCAGGGTTTCATTCTCCGCTTCCCACTTCCCAAGCTGCTCTGCAACAAGCTCCTTCAATTCCACCACCTTCTTCTCTTTTGTCAAGAGCTGCACACCAAATTTGCCAACAAGCAAGCAAAGCACAAATGGGTGACTTGCTCTTGATTAATGCATCAGATAACAAAGAGAGGCAACAAAGAAGATGATCACAGTGCGAAGTAAATGGGGTGGTTTCACAGCAGCATAAGTACCTACCTGGCTCTGAGATGCATCTGCACACATCTGCAATGCTGCCACCTGTGCCTTCAGTTCAGTTTCACGACTGCTCCACTCTTGCTCAACCACAAACTCTCGGGCTTTGGCTCCTTCCAATTCCAGTTTGTACCTTTGGGTTTCTGCCTGCAACAGGGTCTGGTTATGATCAAGCTCATGCTGCAAGCTCAAAATCAGGCCATCTTTCTCATGGATCTCTCCATGGCTACTACAAAGCTGCACTCTCAACATCTCCTCTTGCAGACCACTCTTCTCTGCTTTGTCATGAAGCCACCACAACATTACTGATAACACAGTGGATTTCTTCTTCAATGCATCTGCAGCATTCGCCACCAACTCCTCAAGCTTTTCCTTCTGTAAAGCCAGTTCTCTCTGTGGGTGAAGCTCACTTTGCAAAGAGTCTTGTTCTTGTATCAGCTCAGTGCTGCTTTCTAGCTCCCTTTGCAAGATTACTACCAAGGTGTCCCTTGATTGGAGCTCCCCAACACTGGCAGCTTTCAGCTCTGCTCTCATTCTCTCCTCAGACTTACATTGCATTTCTGCTTTTGTGCACAACCACCACCCCATGATCGATAATGCTGCAGAGTTCCTTTCAAGTTTTTCCAGCACTTCATCATCAGCAGCACCCGCCTCACCTTGAAGGCATGTCAGCCTAGCATGACTGTCTTCCCATTGCCTTTGGAGACCTGCTGCTCTGAGCTCCCCATCTTTCTCCTTTGCAAGTTTTTCATACTTCATGGCCCATTCCTCACTCTCTTTTGTAACTGCCATCAATGCGAGCTTCATGTTTTCAAGCTTTTGCACAAGATGTGCAACATTCTGGCTTGCTGCCACTGCCTCTCTCTTCAGGGCAGCAGCAACCTCATCTTTCTGTTCCAGTGTTCTTGCATATTCCATTCGCAAACTCTCCAGCTCATTGACGACAAAACTCTTCTGACCTTCCAAGCTATCAACAACATTCGGGTGAAGCACCCACTCCTCTTCCAGAGCAATTTTCAGTGCCTCCAACTCCTGCTCTTGCTGCTGCTGCACAATACTCACAAACTCCATCTTGTTGAGTTGCAGCTCTCTCCCACCTTCCTCCAGATGTGTCTCTGTACCTTCTGCACAGTCCACCTCCTTTGACTGAAGCTTCAAAATGAGAGCATGCGCCTCCTGGAGCTTTGTTCGCAGCTCAAATTCCTGACCCAGGCACATCATTCACAACAAAGTTTCAGATGGGTTGTTCCCCCTTACATTTTCCATCTTTGCTGTTCTCTCTGCAATGACGATTCACTGATGTATAAGCAGTAAGGAATAACTCCAAACCTGTGTGTACTGAGCAATTCCTGAATCTTCATCACAGTCAAATGATTCTCTTTGTTGTGCAGCTGTTTTGTCCAAAGTTGTTTGGAGCTCCAACACCAATTCCTGGATGACCCATAACAAGAGAGATTGAAGCATGTTCCTGAATACACCTAGTTCACATAGAAATTGCTTCCTGACTTTTATCTTTCAGGGGTTGTTTGTCCAAGATAGTCTACCAACTTCATGAGACTCTTGCAAGAAGAACATGGCACAAAGAGTACTACCTCACAGGCTGCAAGGCTTGCTTTTGTTGTCTGCAGCTCCATCGCAAGTGCATCAGATGCTGCCTGTGATTCCTAGAACCCCAAAAATAGAGCTCATCAGATGTTAAATCCTAAACTGACAAACTGTTCATTCAAGATGGCTCATTTGCTTGAGGAGCAACCACCAAACCTGAAGCTTCACATGAAGGTTGTGCACATCCTCAAGCACATCATTCAACTGTTCATCAAGGTGGGTCTCATTGAGAAGCCACATGTGTGTCTCAAGCTCCTTTGCTGCCTCTCTCTGGTCCATAGGTGCAAAATTTAGTGCCTGCAGGCAGGCCTCTAAAAAATCCTATATGAGTTGCAAAGCAATCAAGTGCCACCCACAAACAAGCTACAAAAATGTGAGGACCACCAAACCTGCTGCAACTGAGACTTCAGTTCTGTTGTGAATTGTACATATTTTGTGTGTTCTGAAACCACAGCTTCAAAATCAAGCACACTGGCCTGCAAAGTCCACAACCCGAGAGACAAGCATCCATGAATTCTAATTGACAACTGCATTTTCTTCCTCATAAGATCTTATAGTATTCTGTAACCACAATCTGTAATTCTGACCTACTCCACTATCCAGTGCACATACACAACCAATCAACCAAGTCTTAGCTCTACATAGATATTCAGGTCAGGAAGGTGGGCGGACAGACAGGTACCCACCCGCAAGGTCACAAGCTCTTGCTGCTGATTGCTGGATTCTGCTTTTGCTTCACTGAGCTCAAGCTGCACTTCCTCCAGTTGCCTGTCAATCCAATAAAAGGTTAGCTGCAGTCACCATCTCCTGCCCAACACATTTTAGTAGCAGTCCTAGATTCTTGACAAAACCAGCTAGTGTGCAGTTTGAGCAGGTTTAATATAGTTTTATGTTACATGTCTTCTTGAGGCATACCATCACTCTGCAGATACTTGTGGTGATAAATAGCTGGGCATACAAGCAGAATTCACCCTCTGATGTTACACAGTTTCGTGGTTCTTCAAAACTTCAGTTTCTCTTGTGGGTTTGATAAGCAACAAGCTGCTGCTTTAAGATACTGTGCAATATCTTGAACTGATGGTTTGGTATTCTACAGCATCTAGAGCGTGGCAAGCGAGACAAGGCCCGTGTCAGGACTAGGTGGTGACCTAGCCTCCCTTTGGGTGGTGGTCTTACTTTCTTTGCACTGTGAATATTTTGATGTCACAACATACATTAGTCTACTGTGAGAGACACCAGAAACTCTAACACAAAGCAAGCATCTCAGATCCAGAAGCTGTTGTCTATTAAAAAACTTCAATCAGGTACAACAACCCACAAACAAAAGTTTTTAGATGCTGCAGCAAATGGCTTATACCTTGCTAACTTTGAGTTGGCTTCCAGACTTGTTCCCAACATATTTCGGCATTCCTCCACCTCCCTCCAATTGTTATCTTGCTGCAGCCAAACAAACACAATGCACATTCAATTGGACACTCTGCAAAAATTTGGGAAATCATACACTTTCAGTAACAAAAAGACAGCTACATGTCACCCATTCCAGCTAACCCAGCAACAGTGGAAAATGAATGGGTGAAGAACAATGGAGTGAAGCAAGGGGGGAGGCTTCTGAGCACTTCAAGCAAAAAGTCTGGCAACCCAGTTTGCACATGTCATCCATGATGAGATGCCTGAAAGAGGACTCAAGGTACCCACACTATACCATCAAATTGGAACACTGTATACAGACTCTGGATACAGACAAAAAGAACATGAAAAAGTTATGTACTGACCATGCCCAGTAGCTCTACTTTGGTCTCTCTGACATTGAGTGCCTTGTTATGAAAGGGCTGGAAGAGAGATGAACCTGAGTTTTGATAGCATCAAGTGAGAACTTGCTTTCCAACACTTCGAGCAACTGTGGGTCATTGATCACAGTAGTTACAGCATCAGCATATCATCTACTCTTTCCCAAGTGCCAAAGAAAAACACAGTACACTTATCAAACCAAAGAAACTGTTTCAAACACTAGTCTGAAACAGATCAAAGGAACATGTAAAATTTGTTTCAAATAGATGAAAGAATACATGCAGGATTCCTTTTCAACCTGATCACGCAAGTTTGAGATTTCATCAGCCATGGCTTCTCGCTCTCCACCTGTGTAAAACTCTTGTAACCTGTGTGCAAAAAGCATATTTATTGAAAGCATGTAAAGAAAAACATCTAAGCCATTTTTTTGACATTGCTCATAAAACTACACAACAGTGCGTTAGATTTCTTCAGACCCAGCTACTTCATTGGACAGAAATGAGGGAGAAATGTGATACAGAGCATTAAAAGAGGTCCAAGTTTCTATACCTGCGAAGTTGCTCCAAGAGACGTATATTCTCCATAGCAAATCGTGTAAGTTCTGGATTACGGTCTAGCCTTCCTTGCACCAGCTGCAATTCCTCAACCAATGCATTCTTCTCTTGCACAAGGAAAGCGTCAGCAGACAGGAACCCATTTGCCACAGACTCAAGTCTCTTGATTTTATCTTCCCGAAAACGCAGCATCATCTTGCTACATTGGCTATCATCTTCACGTTGCTTCACCTGTAAGACACATCAAACCCATTGTCCAAAGTTGAGCACAAACATCCAAATGCGCAGCAGAAAGATTACCTTTTCAATTTTTGGGGTCTCATCTCAAATCTAGTACACCCACCAATCGATTAAGCTGCTCAATCTCTGCAGCCAGTTGCTTCAGTGTCAAATCTGCTGCCTGTTCTCTTCTCAATGCTCCCGCTAATACTCCCTCCAGTACTTTAAGCTACACACACCATATCACCCTCATTGGTGTCAAGAAACAATGTCCAGTTTTGGGGACACCCAACCCAGCAGAGGATGTAATATTGAATTAGAAAACAAACTCCACTACAATGTTGAGACCTTCTTATGTGTAATGTGGGGTCCAGAAAGAGCTTTGCCAAACTCCTGTGAGTCAAAGGAGCAGTGGGCCTTCTCAACACCATCCACAGTAACTGTAGCCACACCCAGGCCATGATCCAATTCTTGCAAGCTTCCTTGCACCGAGCCGACAGTCCACATTGAGGGCATCCAGAACACATCTTTCCTCCTGCATCGATCAAGCTCCTCCTGAACAAAGCAAAAGTCACATGATTATATGATCCAGAAGGTCACATTCTGAAAGTATAATTACAGAAACAGCACATGGACTGTTTAAGATCAAGGAAGCTTGCAAGGAACCAGAGTCACAGTTTGGTAATGCACAAAGGTTTACGGTTTAGGCACCTTCAACTCTTGGATCTCTTGACGGAGGCCTTTTACATCTCCAGAAGCATCTTCATTAACAATGGCCTGTCCACAAATGATACACCACAAACCCAGAAATCACCTCTAAGAGGCAAAACTCTTTGACTTCTCTTAGCTCTCAGATTCATCAATTCTCAACCCTCACATGAACCACCTTTGGAAGGAAGGTCACACTCTTACATTGTTTTTGATTTTCTTGGCACGTTGAGCAAACTTGAGTGTGCTCAATGTCTCCAGTGCACAGCTGCAATGCAGGGAAAATTTGATTATTCCTTTCATTTGAGTACTGATCATCACCCAGGCATGGTTCCTGATTGCAAATGATGACTTGGGCAGAACCCAAAAGCAGATGTCCCAAGTGTGGCGACTGTGGAACAGCTTCTTTGTGAAAGAAAACAAATGATGGCAGCATACCAGCTTGAGGGGCTAATATTGGCAATCATCGTTGTCTTAGAATTTCCACCAAGTGAATCCTGTGCACCCAACCAGTCCATTATCCTGTGAAGAACTACTCTTTGAGACTTTAACTGATCATAAAGTCCATGCCCAGTTGGCAGCTCAAAGGAGTGAGCTTATGCTTCTTCCATGATTGCTGTTTGATCAGCTCCAAGAGATGGAGGTACAAGGGAAATCAGCAGGCTTAAACAATGGCAAGAAGATGACCTCAGCAAAAAGGGCATGGATCATACCTGGAGGAGAAATGTGAGCTTAGAATCACGATATGGCACATGCCGCTGTTTCCCATTTGCTACATCGACCAGAATCATGATAACCAGCCTGTTTGTGCAGAGAGGGAAAATTCATTTCTTCACTCAAACAGCCAGATTCTTCAAAGCACAAGCACCTCTCACAACATTTGACAAGAAAGCTGTGGATTTGGGCTTACCCAAGAGTTGAAAGAGACTTGTTGATGTTGGCTGCTTCCTTCAAACGATCACCTTCAGCACCTGAGAGTTTCTGTCTGTTTGCCATGAACACACCCCACAAGATTACAGTTTCAGATCACCTGCAGCACCAGAGTTTTTCCATCTGTTTTCAATGAGCATACCCAAGAAGATTACAATCTGATACACAATCAAACATGCACAACAAGATTACAATCTGATACACAATTGGGCATACCCAACAAGATTACAATCCAATACACAATCTCAAGCAGAGACCTTGTGCAGAAAGATAACACCAGAAGAAACTATCATTTTGCTCTTGCAGAGAATGAAACGAGACACAAGACCATTGGTCAAAGAAAATTGACCTTTCAGACCCAGCAAGGTCCACAAGATTCAACCGGCCAAATCGAGTGTTTGTCACTGATTCACATTCCCACTGCATCACTCCACAAGTAAACCATATTCCAGACCCTTCAGACCTGAGAAATCAGAGTAGAAGCTGAAGCAAATTCTGTAGAGAAGAATAAGCTCTTGCAAAAGAAGGACATGCGAAACCAAACCTTGCTTTGAATGATGCATGTGAAAACACTATGTGACCGGCTGCTCTCTCCATTCAAGTTGGTGGCAGCCACTTTCCTGTTCATTGCTCCCTGGAATACATGACCAACAGAAGAATGGTTACTGATTTTGATATCTCTTTGAGATCAAATTCTGCATTTACAAGGGAGAAACCAATCGTGAGATGTAGTACCAGAAGGAGGAGATGGACCACATCCTGGACACTTTCAACCTCCACCTCGGACAGGTTTTCCACATACACACCCTTCTTCCCATCTTCCCGAATCTGAGAAACTCAACAAGGAAGAACATTAGAGAGCTCTCTGATGTTCACAGAACCTTTTCCAGGCAGACAAACAATGCAAAACCTCAGCTCACAAGACTGTTATCGGACTCTTTACCTGCAGATTTGTAGATGATGGTTCAAGCAAGTCAGTGATCTGCTCATTGTAGATCTCCAGGAAAGAGCACTTGCAGATATACCTCAGATTCTCATGCTTGCGATGTTCTTCATCCTGCCACATAGTGGTGCTCTTCTGTAACCTGTGAGTATATACGTGAAAGTTGTGTCCACCCACTTTTTTTACAACAAGATAGAACAGTACAAACTAATGCAGCTCATGGAATTGCACAAAGGAAAAAACTTGCCACTCATACCAAGTGAATTTTGGCAAAGAGATGCTCGAAAACACGTGGAGTCATGCCCCGATCATCACTTGGCCAGCGGTCAAGGTCAACAATGTCTCCAAGCATCGTATGTGTTTTGCCACTACCCGTCTGCCACCAACCCATGGAATCAAACTAACACATGCATGTACAACCCATCATACAATCTCCAGCAGATGCAGGAAGTCTTTGATCCTTATGTGCATAACACAGAGACTGGAAACATTTTCAACATGTTTGGCTAACCTGGCCATAACAAAACATGCAGCTGTTGTACCCAGCCATGCAATTCTCCACCATTGGCAATCCTGCCACTGTGAAAAGCTTCTCCTGTAGGTCACCAGAATTCTTCAAAGTCAGCAGCACATACAGCAGTTGATTGACCACTCTCTCTCTTCAGGGACACACACACACACACATGTTCACAAGATTGAAAAACACAGAATTCATGAGATCAGAATGTTCATCTTGCCTGGGTAATGTATTCACTGGCCACATGGTCAAATGTGAATCTCGACTCCGGTTGCCCTACCCAGCTGATGCAGTGTGCACTTTCTTGCTTCACACACCTATTGAATCCCTGAGTTGATGCTTCCAAGATGTTGATCGGTCGCAACCGGATCACAACCTACAAGAACCCAGAGCAACATGCAACAAAAAGAAATAAGCAAGCATGGAGAATCAAAACCAGATCATGACCTAAAAGAAACCAGATCAATGTGATGATGAATGAACACATCAAATCTACAACAGGATCAAAGCATTGAAAATCAAAAGTGAAACACATTTCCCATGCAGATCTTACATCTTACAATTCTTCAATTCTTGAGTAGATGAATGTATACACAGAATCACACAGTACCAACCAACCACCCACCTGCACATTGTGTTCTCTCCAGAAGGTGGGGTCCTCCTCAAGCTCAAAATACTGCTGCTGCTCCATGCAATGCTCACTGGGTTGTGGCTGTTGTTGCATCATACCTGATGTTTGCAGCACTGATTTCCCACCAGAAGAACTGAGAGCAGCAGCAGCAGCACCTCGTGCAAGGGAAGATCCTGCTATGACAGAACATGTTGAGCCATTCTGGTTCACAGATGTCATGCCATATCTGAGAGCTCTGGTTACATTCCGGCTTGGAGTTGCAGCAGCTAGGGTTTGTAGGGCGCCTGAGCAGCTTGCCCTCAACTCGGCAGCATCCACAATGGGAGGCTTCCCTTGCATTCTCGATGTACCTTTGGGTGTTGCATGAGCAAATTCACCGCCGCTGGCTGCATTCTTGCTTCCCCCTTGGAACTGCCCTGATGGTCTCAATGCCACTGCCTCAGAGCTGCTGTTGGTGGTGGATCCAACAGAGGTTTTTGTTGGGTTCTTGGAGGGAGTGGCTCGACTGTCGCAGCCACTATCTGTTCGAGAAAAAACAGCATTGCTCTCAGACAGAGAGCTCCGGGATGGTACATATGGCGATCTTCGGAGGCCAGAAGAGCTAGGGATTTCAAGTCCGTGCGATGCAGGTTGCTTATACTGCCATGTGCATTTCGGCTTCACAGCAGATGATGCACCACCACCTGCTGCTTGTGCAAAACCTGCATGGATCACTACATGCTTCTCAGGCGTCATTCCAGCTCCAATTCCTCCTCCAGCTAGTGCTTCTCCATTGCTACCCACATTGCTCTCCTGCATATTCTCCAGACCCAGCACCCGCCTCTTGGACTTTGGAGTGGACGACGACCAGTTTGTAGCGGCACATGGCTCAGCCTGCAGCGATTTCCTCGACCCGGTTACTGCTGCCTCCACAATGGGACAAAGGGGTTGGCGCCCACTTATCCCAGCAGCAGCTTCAATACTACTCATCAAGTTGCTGCTGGGTATCTGTTGCTGCAGTTTCTTGGGAGAGCTTTGAGTGAAGAGACGCAGAGGCGACATGCCCTTACCCATGTGAAGCTTCTCTCTCTCTCTCTCTCTCTCTCTCTCTCTCTCTCTCTCAGAAGTTGGAGAGCTTCAAATGTGCTGCTGCTCCCCAAAACTGTTCTCAAAATTGCCACAATTGGGTCATTACTGCAGAGAGAGACCTTGCAAACTACACACGTGATAACGATGACGGTTGAAACTGACTCGAGACATAGCTAGCAAGCAACGGAGAAAGCTCTCAACCAACATGCATGCAGAAGAAGAAGAGAGAAAGCTCGCTCTCAAACAGGCATGCATGCAGAAGAGAAAGTCGTAGCTCTCAACAGTCAGAAAGCGTTACCAAATCTCCGTCCAGAACTGAGATACCAAGCGACAACGACAACGACAACAAACCCAAGCTTCTCAATTCCGTTTCGTTTCCCCTTTTCTTCACAACCTTTCCCACAACGACAATCCTGGAAAGCAACAAAAAATGCTCCTCAACCCATAATTCTCCTTCTTCTTTACCTCAATCCGAGAACAAACTCCCGACCAGCTTTCCTTCCCATTCCCTTGTTCTTCTTCTTCTTGCATTAGACACTGCACATTACACTGTTGCATACAAGAGAAACATGATCGTAAAATCCATCGCGATTGACTCAACCCATTACCAGTAATGTTGAATTTCTGCGTCTGATTTCTTGAGGATCTGGGACATTCAAAGACAAGGAGGAAGACGACGACGACGACGACGGCGGCGACGACAACCACTAGACACAGAAACGACAACAACGGGCGGGCAGCGCGGGCGCATGCGAGCGAGGCGCATGCGAGCGAGGTCGCGAGCGACGCATGCGGTCGGGGGTGGTGCGTCGCGCGCGACAGACGAGGGCCCAAGGGCTCTCGGGGGGGGGGGGACTGAGAGAGGCGCGAAATTTCAAAATCGAGGGGCCAATCGACAGTTTGGGCCTTGGAATTGAGGTCCCGGTTATGTTTGAGGGGGGGTGTTTCGATGTGCGTGCCTTCTCTCCCAATTCAATTCCGGGTATCTCAAACCCCTCAAAGAACCATCAGTTTCCATGAAAGAACTATGGATTTTTTCGACTTTAACACTCAAAAAAAATTAATTACAGATTGATTATTATTTGCAACTAATTAAAACTACCATAGTACCTTGGCCATTTCAACACATGTCCATCAATTGATTAATTAATTAATTTTGAAATTTTCATTTCAACAAATGGAATATTCCTAAATATTCACTATTTTCCTTCACAATATTCTTTTGATTTGGAAGAAATAATTTTTGAAAATTTCAACATTTCTGAAAATAATATAATTCATGTTGAATTGGCCAAGGTACTTAGGGTAATACCTTGCCTATTGGTTTTTTTTCTTTTTTCTTTTTGCTTTAAACTTATATAGTTGAAGAACTTGGAAAGTTGAAACTATAGTTAAAAAGTGACAATGGGCTAATCCAAGATCGCTAAGTTCAACAATAGATAATAAAAAGATCTCAATTTGAAATTGAGTTTTAACAAAATTCTCAACCTCGAATGTATATAAATACCATAGTATCTTGGCCACTTCAATTCAACACACATTTGTCGAATAATCAAGCAATTTTGAGGACTTCATTTCAACAAATGATACAATCCCAAATATTTCATCATATTCTTAAATTTTCTTCAGAACAAATATATATATATATCATTTGAGTCATTTATTCATTGGCCTTTCATTAGGTGTTTTTGCAAATTTTTTGAAAAGGAATACATATGCGGAGCTTGCCTTAAACCTTGCTTTACAACCCCAAAATGAAGGGAGTTGCAAAATAATAATCAAAAAAATTCCAATGTGATTAAAAGAATAAGAAACAATTAGTAAAATGTTCATTTGAAAGATGTGAGTGTTGAAGCTTTCAACAAAGCAAATAATTGTAAAATGACAATAATATCACCAACAACACTTGCAAACAAACTTCAAATAAACCATTAACATGGGGTTTTTAAGCCTTTAAATTGTAATGAAAGAAGTTTTGCAAGATCTATCATTCATCCATGTTTAATCTTCTCTTCTTTCTTACTTGCCCTCTCTCATCTTGCCTTCCTTTCCATTTGTACAACTTTTTTCCTTTTTTTTCTTTATTGAACCAACTTCATTTCAATGTCTATGATTTTGAAAGAAGGAGAATAATAATAATATTGCATATTCTATTGTGTGGTGTGTTATTTATTTGTTTAAAAAAATTATATGATATGTAAAATCATATAAATTTATTTCTTACTCTCGCACTTATAAGAATGTGAATGAAATTTCACACTTGCATTTACACTTGAAATGTATATTTTTTTATATACATGCACAACATTAGTCTTTAAGCCATGTGAATCCCACCCCTTGGGCTTTATTGGACACCTAATAACAAGGCATAAGTTTTTCTTACAAAAGTTTAAAACATTTGAATCCAAGAATTGGAATCTAAACAACATCAATCGATTTTATTTTTTAATTGAAGAAAAAAAAGACTTTACTACTAGGAAAAGATTAAATTAATGAAATACAAATTCAATGGATGAAAATAATTAAAAATTAAATGATGCGTTAACTACGATTAATTTAAAATGTATATTACTTTGATCCCAATTCATGTCTACATAAAAGGTCATCAAACCATTTTGCTTTATGAGGTGCCTACTATATTATGCATTTTGAAGTGAATAGAAAAGTGGCATGATCATCACCACAAATGTTAGTTTTTATTAGAGAATAGATGGCCAATTTTGCCAAGCAAGTAGTTGCTAGGAGAAAAAAGGTGAACAATGATAAGTGTTACACATTAAATTTAAAACAATTTGCTTTTGCAATGGGTTTTGGTTGGGGTTAGGGAAAGGGCAATTTTTTGAAAAAATTGTGCCATTGGTCCCATCCACCACTATGTACCCCCAAAAGTGAATCCTTCAATTGTTTTCACGACTATTGTTAAAAAAATCATAATTATTGTAGGCTACAATCTCAATAATGTCACTCTTCATACGACAATGTCATAAGTGTATCATGAAATAACAATATTTTCATATTTTCAAAAACCTTAATGGATTGTTAATAACCATTGATTTTCTCAAAAGACATGCATGAAATTATTTTAGTTCATTTATTCATATTATGTACACAATCTTGTAACAATGATCAAATAATGTTTTGCATCTATAATTTTTTGTAAATGTTTATAAATTCTTATTCAATTTTACTAGAAATTGAATCTATGTGACAAAGAAAATGTCAAATGTGGATTTCAAAAATATTATTATTTGCAAGTATACTTTTTGAACCATTATTTGATCACTTTTCTTTTGTACTATTGAATTTTCAAAAAAAATTATCTTTTGCTTCATTTTGTTTAATAATTTAATAGTAAATTTTAAGTGTTTTTTTGAAAAAAATAAATACCTATCCTTTAAAGCATGGTTAAATAGAGGTATAAGTGGGTTGATGTCATATGGTTTGTGCTATATAGTAATGATTTGATGCATAAAATTTAATCAAATTATCAAAACACATATCATAATTTTTTTTAACCAAAAAGGAATGTGTTAAAAACATTGACAAAATATTACATTTTTTTTTGGTTTAGCTCACGAATTTTTTCAATTGTTTTGTTTTACGTAATACATAGATAATAAGTTGAACATCATTTGTTATGTAACACCTTAAGTGAGTGTAAATCACAACAGGGGAAAAGAAAACATGTGCATGTCCAAACATAGAAAATTCATGACAAAAAATGCTCCATCATAAATCATGATTTACATGATAAAAACAAAATTACAACATTTTAAATTCTACAATCAACCTTTGTTCTTATTTTGAGGAACATATTTTCATTGAGTCATTACCAATTTACTACATGTTTTCACATTTATTCCCTCTTGTCCTTTGTACATATTTTCACATAATATTTATATAATTGTAAAAAATCACACAAACTTTGTGTAATTCATGATTTATGTAACTAAAAAAATGAGTTGGGAATGTTTTTTTATTGATTGAGTCCCATGAATAAGATCAAAATGATTCTATCATGGTTGTTTTTGCATGTTAAACATAAATGGATTTTTCCATTTTCACCTTTTGCATTGTTAGTTGTTCTTTTGTTAATAATTTTTTAAACAATGTCAACATATCCATACGAAGCCTAACGAAACACATCTTCATATCTCAACGACATGTTGAAATAACCTTGATATAAATGAATTTTGAGCAAAAAAACAATAATGACATTCTACAATGTGTAACATGTAATAATTTTTTATTAGTTACACCTAGAATAAAAAAATAAATTTTTGAATTTTTTTGAATTGCAATACACAAATTCAATTCTATATGAATTTCAAACACTAAATGACACAAAAATTACAAAAGACATTGTTCCATTCCATTCAACAAAAATGTCAATTGGACAATGTCCATAATTATCATAGTGATGACCACTATTAGACCCTATGCCTGGTTCAGCTAAATCAATTTCAATCATCATTGTCATTAGAACGATTCATTTTGTCCTTGTGGAAAATTGAATCTAGGCTGCGGTAATGAGTATTGTGCATTTTTTAAACGTATCATATTCAAGAAGGTATATATTTATTTATTTATGGTCAAAAGTTCCCATTTTCAAATCATGTTTTAAATATGAAGAATACATTAAGCTATACTACTAGGTAGTTGGTATTGAGTCTCTAGCATCATCAAATCACGTGACATGTAACATTCAATGATTTATCTTCAACAAACATGTCTTGTACTCGTAATGTGTAAAAAGTAGAGCAATTAAGAAAAAAAAAAATTAGAATTGCAAACATGAACACATGAAATTTCAGAAATGTTATAAAAACATTTAACAAAATATAATCAAATCAATTGATACCATTAAAAGGATATGCAAAGCATTTTTTATAATGGAAAACGGTAGCAAAATGGTTGCATGAGCATATATGGTAAGAGTTTTTTTCAAGGTGATTAACGTAATGAATAAAAGCAAAATGTCAAAAGAAAGTATATTCAATCAGTAGTTGGCATGATTCAATCTAATCCATCATAACCACATGCATTGCAAAATATGGAAATACATATGTTATATAATAATTTTGACATATACTCTCACTTTTACCCACTTGAAAACAATTACCATTTGCGTAAATGGGTATAGGGGAGCCAAACAAAATTTAGCAACCGGGTAAGGTATGTATGTACCCTGGTATATGCCCATGGGTATATCAGGGTGTTATTAGATTCCCATACAGAAAACTGGTTTATTTCCTCCCTTTCTTTCTCCTGTTTTTCTTTTTTTCCAGTGGTACTATTTCTGGTTGAAATTCGAAAGTCAGCATCATCAAAGCTTGCACCCAAGTGCAAACTTCTTCAAAAGTAGGCCTCTCTTTTCAGCCTTTTGGTCCCAACACATCCTGATGAGTTCAGCTAATTGGGTGTCTAGGTCAGCAGGCAACTCAGGCCTCTCACCTGCCATCACTCTGTTAGGGATCTGAAGTCTTGGAAGATCATTGAATGGAGAATTTCCTGTGAGGATTTCATAACATGTGATCCCAAAACTGTAGACATCTGCTTTAGCTGTATATGTTGGCTCCTTGTATGCAGACATCGTTGTCCCGTTACCATTTGCAGCAGCATTGTTGGAGGTGAGTTGATTGGTGACTGGCTGATGATGTGTTTTCTTCCGCTGCTTGTTCTTTCCCATCTGAAAGTGAACAGAAATTGATAACAACAAAGTCCATCCCCCCCCCCATAAGATGTTAGAGTGTTGGCATTCTACACAGGAAAACAAATTTAAGTTGCAAACAATCACAGAATTTCAACCAATTCATATCAACCCCTTGATAGATTCCCACCTTTAATAAAACAAATCATTTGTTTTATTTATGAGTTTAGAAAAGAAATCATTCAACTTGAGTTTGAATCCAATCAACAAACTAATTCAGACCCAGTAAACAAGATTCAAGAGTTTAATGGAAAACCATGATTCCAAGGGCTATATAGTGATAGAGAGCCAATCCTGGCTCCTAGCCGGCCCGCTAAAGGTGTTAAAGGCAGGGGATCCAAAATAAAGGCTGGTATTTTATGCAGAATCTGTCTGGGTGGCTGAATCGACCACCACCCAGGCCAAATCAGCCACTCAGGCATATTCGGCAGAATTTAGCACAGTAAAAAACTGTGTTAAAAGACATGCCTGACTTTAACAAGACCTTCAAGAAGCACTCCTAGCTATGTATAAGCCATGTAGTGAAAAAGATTTTTTTCACTTGTACCCAAAACCCTAAAAGACAATCCCTTCCCCCACGAGTAAATAACAAACTAGTTGTTTGATTTTATACAGGTACTCACTTGGATATGACGCAGTACTTCCGGTGCCATCCAACCAGTTGTCCCAACTTTTCCATAGAATGCCGATGTATACACAGAAAGATTACATGAGGGACAAACATCACCATGCTTATGTAGACATGTCTCACAATCCCTAGTGAGCTGCAGGCATTGCGACACCCCAAAGTCTGAAATCTTAACCTCAATGGGGCCATAAGCACGACTGACTAGCACATTGGAAGCTTTGAGGTCTCCATGGAAAACTCCTCGGTCATGTAAGTATGCCATACCCGCAGCAATTTGAGAAATAATGTCAAGAGCTTCAAGTTGTGGAAATGGTGGAGTATCATCCCGACCTTTCTCGTCAATGAGAGTTCTTAGATCTCCACACATTCGCTCCATCAGAATCATGCTTTGTCCCTTCACTTCACAGTAGCCTACAAATTGTACAACATGTGGATGTCTAAGCTTTGAAAGTATCAGGATTTCCTCCCGCAATTTTGTGGTATCACCTGTTGATCTGATGACTTTGACAACAAGTTTGCATCCAAGCCAAGTTGCCTCATACACCTCCCCATAGGACCCCTTTCCAATGCTTTTATCAAGCTTAATCTGTCTTCGAGCTATTTGCAGGTTGGAAGGCAATTTGTCAACAGATTGAGGTCCCTCGAGCTTTTTGATGGCAATCAGCACATTGTCTTGAAGCATCTTCAACTTGATCAACATCTGCTCACGATCCTGAATTGCATCCTCCTTAAAATCAGAATCACTTGGCAAGTGCACAGTTTCAGTTGAAATTTGTGATGATGTAAGAAGATCTTTGCATAATGTTGAGATGTAAGCCTTGAGTAATAAATGAATCTCCTTAAAAGCCTCTTGGTTTTCTCCCCTGGTAACCAGAAAATCAAACCATTGTGCTTCTGCATACTGCATCACAAGAACCTCTCCCTTCTTGAGGAGAAAAATCAACTCTTCAAGTGAAGCTAGAAGAGATGAGAGTGTAGGATGTACAGCATTTTCCTCAACCATCACCTCCAATTGCTTCACAAAAGCATTGATCTCTTTGTACATATTTGCCAACCGCTTGCATTGCTGCTTATTTATCGCACTGTCTTCTGCACCATTGCAAACCAATGTAATGATGTTCTGGATTGTCTTCACATGACCATGGAATTGCTCCAACTTGTTGCCTACACACAAAACCAAAACTCAGTGGAATTGCTCCAAGCTTTGTTGCCTACCCCACAATACCCAAAACTCAAATCATATACAAAGATGAGTCCAACTTCAGTTTGAAACCATAATGTCTCTATACATGATGCAAGGGTTTTCAGAAGACTTTCATCCAAAATGTAACACTTCATCAACGTTCAATTCAGCAAAACTCCGTTGAACTCTGTGAAATCAAAAAAATTGCATTTGGAGAGAGGAGGATATCATCGATAAACGACTGAAATTGTGAGGACATAACTCTTTTATTTGCACATTGAATGATTCAAAGAGCATGAATGACTTTTGCATACCCTTTGAAGGGTATGCAGAAAATATGCAAAATGCTTCCAAACAAAACCCTTATCAAGGAGTTCACTGATGTGTCCCCAAACCCGAATTTGCTGAGAAGCCATATCCCAGAGCTTCAGAAATTCAGAAACATCACACAGAGAGCGAGCGAGAGACAGCAGCAGCAGCATACAAGGAAAATCCTAAATGCAAAAAAGCATGCAAGCAGGAACCAATTTTTCACAAAGAAAATTTAACATACTAGGAGGGCAACAGGTGCATTGCAGAGGAAATTAAGATTAAAATCCAAGATAGAAACGGATTAAATAAAAACATTGCAGTGGATCAAAGAAGAAGAAGAAGAGCAATTCTGAATACCTGATACATGCTCATTGTAAACAATGCTGTGACGAAAGCAGAGTCCGGATCACAAAAGCTTGATCAACGAACCCACCCTTCTCGTGTCCCCTGCAGACTGGTACCGACCGACCGACCGATCGACGGACTGACTGACTGACTGACTGACTACACATCAAAACCCAAAAATATCATTCTTGTTAATTTCTGCGCCAGAGAGAGACAGAAACAGAGAGAGAAACGCAAATGGAAGATTATGATCCGCTGTTGAAGATGAGATGAATGTGTAGAATGGCAGAGAGAAATTCAACATAAAAAAGAACCACGCGAGAGAGATGCCTTTCTGCCTGGTGCATATACCAAGAGAGAGAACAACTCGGAGACGATGAAGAAAAAAAGAAGAGCGGGGAAATCGGAGATGCTCTCTCTAGGCTGCTGCCTAGGCATCTTATTTAAAGATTCTGAGGACAGGGCATGGCCATTTTGGTATTCCATACTTAGCTTCCTTTGTGGTCAAATTTTTTTAAATACTTTTGAATACTTCCCTCCTACCTATTTTGTGAAGCTTGTCCCCTTAACAAGCTCTATTTTTTGATTTTGCACTTATGTTTTGACAGCCCTGGCCCACTCAAAATCTCTTTTGGAATTTCCACAGGGCCCGGCCATTGGTATGAGTTTAATGAATTTCATGGTCCATGGGCCCTTGACCTTAGTGTAAAGAGGGCCCAAGACAATAAATAAATGAAATTCAGACCACCAAATTCAGCAATTCCAATGCCCATGACAATTTTTTCGTATGCAGCCAGGCTTAAAATACCCAAATGTTCTTTGTATGTACTTGAGAGAATGGCCTGCAACCCGCAAATTGTGCCACGCAAGCCCTTGTTGCACAAAGCTAGAGCTGGATCAATCAATCAATCAATGCTGGATGGGCACTCATAAGCCAGAATCGGTAGCAAGTGCTGATTTGACCCTACTCATGCAATATCGGTTGCTTGCAAGCATGCGCGCACTTGCTACCGATTTTTGCAGGAGCAGCCAGATTGAAATCAGCAAGTCTCTACCGATTTTGGAGGGAGTAGGTGCTATCAGCAGAGATTGTTGATTCCACCTACTTACTCAAGCAAAATGAGTAGCAAATGCGGGGTTTGACCTCCGGAATGATATGCTTTTTTATTAGATTCATCAGCCTGGCTTGCTTTCGGAAGGGAGAAAGTGGGCCATGGTGAACAAACAACAAACACCCACCAAACACACGGCAGAGGAAGGAGGGATGGATGGATGAATGGTATGTGGATAGAAAACTTTTTTTCGTTGTATTATTGTCTGAAACCTAACCATGGTGGTTACGCATGCACTAAGTTGTCCACATGTATTGATTATCTTCCAACCTAGTGATTTAAAGTGTGCTTTTACCAACTTACCTAGTACCTCACCCTAAGGTCAGTTTTGTCATTGAATAATCCTCAAAATAGTGAAATGAATTTTTTGTGAAAATATGTAGTTGACATGGTGAAAATCATCATAATTATGATAGGTTACACTCTAAATAATTTCATTACTCATATGACAATATCATAGTAGATCATGGAAATTTTAATAATTTCAAAAAAAAATTAGAAAAAATTTAGCCAAAAAAATTTATTCATTTTGTGAATCTGGAAACTGACCTTGAGCTATGGTAACCACTTACATTTTCTGGCCTATTTGTCCATATGATTCTAAATCACTTACACGTAGTTTATGTAACTAGTGTTAAGTGGATGTATGAGTACCAAGGTGGAACCAACTTGGTAATTTGGTTGTGGTTCATCCACAACAGAGTCGTAAGGGCTTGGATTTCCCACGGATGGTTCACTGGTGGGTGCTGGGTCACATTAGTGTGGGATAGCTTGCATATGTGGCAAAATAATATATGGAGCGCATGCGGTTGTGAATGGTTTTGGGCATCATGTCCAGAATGTTACCTTAACATCTTGGCTGAATGATTATGCCACGTTTTTGTTCGGGTTCAAAAAGTTGTAGGCTGGGTAATTTTGGTGTTGTTCAACCAATCACATGTCACTTGGATGACACCTTCTTCGTAATCTTTGGGACAAGAAGATTATAATCTGTAATCTTCCAGGGTAGAATATTATGTTATTTAAATTTCAAAACTAGGAAATTAAAATATTGTAAGAAAGGTTCCTGTCTTTTGTTCCAATGACATTCCCATACTGTTCTCATGCTGTTCCATTGCTGTTCCCATGTTGTTCTCATGATCACTTCATGATGCATCATGATCATTCACAAAATACATTAGTGCAATGGAATGGGCTTGCACCTACCCATTATGTTGGGTGCCAAGCTCATCTCTCCCTATGAAGTTTGTGAATAGTGGTTTGTGACATAGATCTCCATCCATTTGTTGGCATTGCCTTGGTAGGCAAGGATATTGTGTTCAGATTCATTATAGAGTATAGTAACTTAAGGGATTTTGACCACTAGGTAATAATAGGTCTATTTTTATATGAGGATTTTTGAAAGATCATATTTTGGCTTGAGTTGAAACTTGAGATCGGTTATAGAGTTATAATTATCTTGAAGGATTTTGGTTTCTTTTAGAGGATTTTTTTGAAGATTATACTTTTGCATGGTGAAATATTTGAGTTTCCACAGTTCTTCTTTTGCCTTAAGATACTTTTCAATGTAAATGGCAAGGCCACAGTGTGACACACCCCTTGTTCCATTACAATCATGCTTTGACTTGCATGACTAAGCTTTGAACGTATCTTCACCTCCTTCTGCAACAGACTGGTATCATTGCACATTGACAATTTTGATAGCAAGTCTATGTCCCCGAGTAAAGATCTGCTCCAAAAAAAAATTTAATGTAACTGGAAGACATTAGTGTGACTCTTGAACACATTTTTCCCTCAGCTGTCTGGAGTGAGCAATCCATATTTTGAAATACAATCTTCTGCTGTCTTTCCCATGATAGCCAGTGGAAAAACAATTAGAGTAGGTCTTTAGTCTTTATGCTTGATAAAGCCCTCGGCCATGGGCTATACTGGAATCAGGTCTGCACACCTTGCACAGGCCCTTATTCTGGTGAAACCCATGGCCTCAGGCTTTACCCTACACTTGCGTGCTTCATACACCAACCCTGAGGACCCCTTCACAATTAGATTGCTAATTTGAAGTTCACTTGGATCTATCTGCATAATACTGGATTGCAAGCTCTCCCCCTTCATTGTTGTATCTCCAAATAAGGTGGATAGTTGATTTGGACTTGCTTGAGCTTCTTGTAGAATGGGTCTTACATTCTTTTCCACATGATCAAACTTCACCAACAATTCAGCAAGGTTCTGTCATGCATCAGAAATTAGTATCCCCCTTCTGTTTCATGGCCCAGAATTATCAATGTGGATTTAAGTAAAGACCAACTCTAGCTGTATGCAAAATGCAAAATTTCCACAGTTTTCAGATTGCAACATATTGGTGCTGTTATGCCTATAGATATACTTCAATTTTCAAGGGAGCAATTTCCTGTAGGTTGATTGAGGCACTTACCAGTGAGCAGAGAAGTGTAAAAGAAGAGGATAGAATTTTCTGCTGTCCTTGATCTGAATGAATCTTAGTAAAGCTCAAGACACTTTACTAAAATTTTCAGATTCTTATCTTTGAGTTTTGATTCATGGCAAGCCTGAAGAAAATAGATTTACACAGACTACTACTACTACTACTACACAAAGCCTCATCCTACATGCTAGTCTAAAGAAAAATCAGAAGTTGAAGTTTGAGAAACCCTTTAAACCAAGCCTCAACATCTACTGCTCTTCTCTACCTATTTATTCAACAAGCTCAAAAGACACAAATCCAAATTTATTCCAAGTTTGGTTTTCTTACACATAATGAGAACCCGAATCTTTCTTCATTTTCTTTCTATCTTGCATATCTTAGAACCAGGTGTAACTCATTCCAATAGAAGGGGACATTGTAAATATCTTAAGGGGAGTGTGGTTATTAGTCGTGGAGTGAAAAATGCGGATGTCTGAAGAGATTTTTTGTGTCTGGCTCACTGGACCTAATAAGGACATTACATGAATGACCAAGCAACATTTCCTTTCTCTGATGAACACAAAATGTAGGAAACAATGGCCATCTCTCACAAGATGAAAACTCTTACACATTACACCACAAATCCACAGTGAAATCCCTCAGGCTCTGGGCTTTTGGGAATTTTTAAAAAATCAGAATAAAAGAACCACAGGTTCCCATGTTTTTCAAAATCCTCAAAGAAGTTTTTTTCAATTTTTTTTAAAATTTTTTTTTTCAAAGAACTGATAGAGAACTGGCAGTTATCGAAGCAATTATTCGATTTTTTCCAATCTTTTGAGAACCATGGTTACATACATCAGAAAACCAGTACTTTGGCATTTTGAGAACCGTGATAAAGAACCCTAAGGACCGTTCAGATAACCATTGGGGGTCTGTTCCTGTTTATGATAACTAGGCAACAATGTAATGGTATATTGGTTATGTAATTCTTTTCATAACTTCCGGTTCTGGTTTTTTAATTAATGGAAATCTAAGAACCTCAGGTTCTGGTTCTTTCAATAAGCCTCAAAGAACCATTGGTTTTCACTAAACAACTGGCAAAGAACTGATAGTTTTATTGAAGATTATTCTACCACTTCTTCGATGGTTTTGGGAGAACTGCAGAGTTATATATATCAGAATTGATTCTCAAACTTTTGAAAACCATCGTTATATAACAGAAATCGGTTATTTGATTTTTTTTAGAACCTCGGTTAGACGTCTATGGGAACTGTCAGTTATCAGTTACCATTTCTGATGACCACCCAAGATTGGTATAAACTAAGAGCATCTCCACCGGTGCTCAGTATGTCACTCTGGAGAAAAAAACTACATGTCGAAGTTTAGCTGCTCTTTTTTTTTGGGGCAACCGCACCAATAAAACTGGAACTGGATATACATGGGAACTACTAATAGCAAACCACCTGGACCAATCATTATGATCGACCATAGAAATACTGAGCCGCAGTCAGGTCCCATTTATTGCACTCCTTTTTGGAGGTGCACAACTGTGTTGCGACTTTTCCCTGCCACGGTAAGCTGCTCGAATTTGGTGCAGAAAAACCAATTTCGTCAGCTAAACCGGCACATTTTGACTTTTTGTCAATCAAATTTACTGTCTGGACTCACATACAGTACTAAGCAGCGGTGGAGATGCTCTAAGGAAGAAGATAGGTAGATTGTTCTGCTGCTGTCTGATTCTTATAGTGAAGCTCAAGAGGTGTTTACTACTATCCAAACAATCTTTGAAAGCTACCTAAAAGAAGAGTTTCCTGAACCCTAAAGCCTACTATCCACAAAACCTACCATCTAGCTATTGAATGACCTTTGGACTAACAGGGTAAATTTTCATAGCGACCATAGGTTTATCCCTACTAACCAACTTCCAAGTCATGACCTCTCCTATGGTAAGGCCCTTTGTATAATCATAACAAAAGTCTTATCCTACATGATAGGAAAGAGAATCTGAAGCTGAAGCTAGAGAGGCTCCATAAAACACAAGCCCTACATCTACTATAGTCGGTCAGCCCATAGCTTAGTTCACATGCTGAAAAGATGATTTGCAAATTCTTGGAAGAGGTTCCAATTTGGACTGCATGTCTAATGCGCATTTTGCTCCATCCTAAAAATCCATTATGTTTGAAAGGGATTTAGGGTTTAGGGGGGGGGGAATCCCTTTCAAACATAATGGATCCCAAATCCTCTCCTTGATCAAGAAAAGAAAAGGAAACATGCACAATTTTGAGGCTAGATAATGTCACTTTCCAAGTTTCTTAAATTGCAAAAAAAAAAAAAAAACAATTCATCAAGCTGACCTTACTATCGCACAGATGCAACAAATGCAAGCTTCTTGTTTTTGTTAGACCTTGTGGGAAAACATGCCCTAGATTCATAAGATCCCAAGTTGTTTAGAATGAATGCTTGGAAGGCATTCATAGATATGTTCTGAACTCAATTTTTTCAAACAAAGTATGCAACATAATTCAAACAAGTTAAAAATAAGTGAAAATCAAATAGAAAAGAAGAAATTGAGGTAATTGCTTCCGAACCTAAATTGGCTTAATTGTTTTGATAATATTTTTTCTGGTACTGCTAAAATAATGGTGTACCTCAAGTAATAGATCAAAATGTGTGTGTGATGCAAATTAGAAATAGAGATTATGAATGTGAGTGATGAAGAGAATGGTGTTCCTCAAACACCCCAAATTCTCAGTAGTAGCCTTGAGAGATAGATTCCAATGTTTGGTGACAAGGTTGCACATTTTGGAGCTACTCCATCTACTAACAACCCTAGAACTAGGGCATTGCTAGGCGTGCAAGGAAAAACTAATAAGAAGCCATTTTAAAAAAGAAAAGTTGCCTACAAGCTCATATGCCATTATAAATGCATTACAAATGCCATCACTAAAACTTCACACATGTGGTGAAGGAACTTGAAATGAGGAAAATGGAGATGACAAAGTTCATCAGATGTCAAATGATTTGGAATGAGGAAAAATGACAAACATATGATGGTTCAAGGACAACTACAAATGGCTACTTTGCTTTGCAAAATGTGTTGAAGCCAAGAATCACAATTCTTCATTCACAATCATTTTTGTATGTGGGACTATTGTGCTAGAAAATAAATATTCTAGTGTATGTTATTACAACTTGAAAGAAAGAAAGAGAAAGGATCTCTCTGCTTGATTTTCTGACAATTGAATTCTTGATGCTCTTGCTTAATTTCCAATGGAAGCATTTGTGATCACATCTACTCAAGATCCCACTAGAAAAGTAGAAGCCATAGTTGATTCTTCTTGCTATGTATGACTTTTGTTGATACCTTAGAGGCATTCAAAGGTAGATCAAATCGTTCAAATAATCGATTAGTTAAAGTCCAATTAGGTTGTTGATTATGTGTTCATGGAGAGTGGAGCTTTGAACACCACCAAAGTGGTTTTGTTGCTTATCTTGTGATTATTTTGGTGAGTATTACACCCATCCAGGCTGATGATATGTGGTCATGACATAGACAAAGATAATTGTGATCCATATTCGCTTCCTCAATGCAAAAGGGTGAGAAAGTGTTCATCAAAATGATCCTTGAATAATCAAAGATTCAGTCATCAATCCACTCATACGAAGCCAAATGGACAATTTGAGATAATGGATTATTGCAAGCACATAATCATCTGCCTTTGAACCCCGCCCTAAGATTCAGTTTCGAGTGAATTGCTCATGAAGACATTCCAGCGTTGGAAATCCTTGTTTTTTCTGATCTCTCTCTCTTTTCCAGTGGAGGAGGACAAGAGCATATATGAACAACGAGCTCTCACACACAAGCAGCAGAGGAGCTTACGAAGCTCAATCACACAACGAACAATTTTGGCTCACACAAGAAGACATAGTTCCGCCATTTGCTGGAGAGTTAGGAAGAGATCGCATCGCGTGTTAGCGAAAACGGACGTTTCCGACGCAACGTGGTCGATTCCGGTGCGAGAAATTTCTGACGATTGCGATCAACGTACCGTAACTTGCTGTGAAATCGAACACTAGGTTACTAGTCTCTGCGCAATTGCAGCCAGGTACGTATCACACAGAGCGGTAGCGCCAAGGCAAACAGGAACTGCAACAACGGGGGAGTGCAGCAGCCGCAACGGCTGTAGCTGCCGGCAGCGCCAACGATAATCGAGGGAGAGGACGAGGCAACATGGCAAATTCAGCGGCGTTCTTTCCTCAATGCGTTTTCGCCGCCTTGGATTGTTGCCGTCTTGATCATGCCCAGTGCTGCACCAGAAGTAGCTTCTGGTTCGCAGGGAAGAGCCTTTCCCTTTGTAGGTTTTCAAACCCTAGAGTTTCCAAGAGGATTACCACCGGACAGTGTCAATTGCGGCACATGCACAAGCTTGTAGATTTTCCATCAGGGAGATGGGGCGTTGTTGGAGCTCGTGCCCCCGGTGGAGACTCGCCTGATGATGGCGATGGCGGTAGTGAGGAGGAGGAGGAAGATGGGAGTAGGACGGACGAGAATTTCACCAGTTTCAGTAGCTCAAGTGATGATGTGAGTGTCTCAATCTTTCCTGTTTCCCTGCTCTAAAAGTACCTCGCGATCCCTTGTCAGAATCTCGTGCAGTGGTGTTTCTGCATCTGCGTCTAGGTTTGCATTAAGAGCTTGTGTACAACTTTTCTAGACCAGAAGGACAATATTGCAGCTTTTGTGAATTCATTTGCTTGTTTGTGTATGCAGGTGAAGTCACAGCAGTTTCGTGAACAGATGGAAAGAATGTTAGATAATGAAGATGCAAAGTTTGCAGGGAAAGACTTGGCTGTACTCATAAGGAAGAAATATGGAAGATCTTACGATGTCCAACTGATTAAGAAGGCAAGTCTCTCTTTTGTTGTAGATGTCAGGACCAACATCCCTTGAAGACTCTTATGGGCAAACGTACACATTCTGGCGTTACTACAAACCTAGTGGACATGAAGAAGGGCACTTTGCTTGTTCTTTGCATTGAGTGTGAAGCTAACACACATTACATGAAACATGGTTTTCAAGCAAGCTGTCTGCAGCAGAAACCTAATAGGTTCTGAAGAAACCCTCTGGAAGTTTGTTTTTGCCAATTGTTCACTGGACTTCTGGCCTGTGTTTTTTTTTTTGCAGGATTTTATGGGGCGGCAACTCCTAGCTATGAATGTCATGTGGAAATACCGGGAGCAGGTAACATTTGCCTTCGATGGCACCATGTGTCTTGTGGCAAATTGTGCTATGAGACAATTATCAGAATACAATAAAAAGGTTGTCTGAAGTTTTTTTACAGTCCTTAGTGACTTGGTTTTGAAAGGCTGATAATATTGCAATGGAGAATTTGTGTATGAGAGTGGAACATTTCATAACAGGCTTTTTTTCTGGTTGGGTTGTGTTGCACACTCTGGCCTCAGCGATCGTTCCCATTGACAGAGGAAGAATATCTACTTCGTCTAGATAGTGTTGCTAGCACTTTGAAAGGCTGGGGAGCTGTTTCATATGTCCGAAGTACTCTTGCAAAAACAAAAGAAAGACCTCGTATTGGCAAGGTGATTTCCTTTGTCTCTTATGATTCCTCTGGTTTACAATCATGGAATACTCCACATATCATGCAGATGTCTTAGCACATCAGTCAGTGAACCCCACTATTGCATTGTTGTGTTGATGCTACAGTGTATATAGCATTGAATGGAGCCTGAGTTTTCCCTGTTATTACTTATATGTTATGGTGATTTTTGGCAGGCTGTCAGCATTTTCATTGACATTAATGAATCTGGTGGAAGGGCGAAGGAGTGGATAAATAGGTGAAGCCGAACATCTGTGTTTCAGATGGAGATTTCTGTTGATCTTGAACCAAATTTTCATAGAGGGGTGATATTCATGATTGACTGCTCACTAGTCATTGCTGTGTTTTGGCAACATGAACTCCAACATGTAGTGGCATCTTGTATACATGTATGTTACCCCTCATGTGTCATGGAACATTCTTGGAAGACAACTAATGTCGCCTCCACCAAGAAATTCCCCTGTTGTAGAGCTGACAGGAGACCTTGGGTTCTGCCTCATAATTGCAAAAGCTATTGGTGGAGGAATGGCAAATTCTGGTGAGTATTGGTAGTTGTTTTTATTGTTGGTTTGATGTTTTTGGTGGGGATCACAATCCTTTTTGTTGTGATGTATAAGGGAGTTGGCAAGTCATAGCTGTGTATGTATGTAAGGTATCATGCAAATCCACCTGTGGTTTTGCTCTCTGGCTATGCAGAGACTCCTGGCTAGTTGCAAATCAAATTAGCATACTTGGGACAAACTAAAATTTGCTGTATTAAGTTTTAAAGTGGACATTACCTTGCTCTCTTTCCAAGGGTGATGAACATAGAGCATAAACTTTTGAACTTCATGACATCAAACACAATTGATTGTATTCTATGCAGATACTGTAGTGGAATTGACTCATACTACATTTCAACATCTACTGTTCAATCATTTGTCAAACTTTGATTTTTAGGGTTCAATCGTGTTCTCACATCATGAAACCAACATGGTGTGTTTCATAAGTTGTAGCAACATGGAATTGCTCTACTTGTGGGGTTGTCTGTGTGTCACATGACAGGTCAAACTTCAGATGCTATTGCACCTGGAACATGCAGATGTCATTTGTCTTCAACTGTTCAACTGCTGTGTTGACCATTCTACACACTTAATGCTGCAATCTGATGTCAATGTGCTGCCAATAGTGGGATGTTTCTCTTGTGAAATGTGTGTAACAAGATTGGGAGTGTCACCTTGGGCTTTTGAATCACTCTGTTTCTAAGCATTGTCTGCAGGACTGTGTTAGTAGTAAAATCATGAGCATTTGATTACACCAGCTCCTCCTCACCAGTATCCAGACATGACTTGGTCAAAATAATGCTGTGGTGTTCCTGCTTCTTCAACAGATCACATCACATCCTCCTCCCGAGTATCTTGATGTGACTTGGTCTCATAATGCTGCGGTGTTTCTGCTCTTTCAACACTATCCAAATGTGCAGCTGCAATCTCTCCAGATTGATGAGAAGGGCTCAGGTTTCCTGATGTATCATGGCTGTATGCAACAGTGTCAAAGTCCTTGGGCTTCACAATTCCCACTGGGATTTGAGCATCTGCATCCTCCACTTTCTTTGAAGTTGACTGGAAGGGGGTATCAGCTGGGATCTCTCTTGCTTCTGACAGGTACTCAGAAGGTTCTTGGCCTGCACAATAAGACACAGTTGTTGATGGAAGAACTTGGGCTCATGTAAACATCAAGACCTTGGAAACACACACCTTTATCATTCTGGTGTGTGACTCTGAAATCCTTTTTTGTTCATTCCACCACAAGCTGTTAGGAAGCAAAAAAGCCACAGAATTTATTTGACTTTTCCACAGTGTTTTCAAAAAGGAAAGAGGGAAAACACACCTTGGATTGTGTGAGAGTTGTAATCAAGCTGAGCAGGTTGGAATCTCTCACTGGCATAGTCTCTGTACTGGGTGGGCACAGCTTGCATTATCCCTGCAGGCCCCTCATTTCTATACTGGCTAATAGGCATAGTATCATCTGCTTGCAAAGTTAGATCTGATGCTGCATCCTCAGTTTGAGAAGGTGTTGTCGCACCTGCTGTTGACTCTGGTGCACTCCCAATGACAGTCTCAGGAGCAGATTTTGTAGCCGTTGTTGTATCTTCATCTTCATCAGAGGAGGCAGAGCCATCACTAGAGTCATCCTTCTTCAACTCAGAACTTCCACTCGACTGTACTGATTTCTTCTGGCTCACTTTCTGCTTCAGCTGAGAGACTTTGGTCATGGTCTTGTCCTTCAGCTTCCCAAGCAAAGATTTCTTTCCAGAGTCCTCACTCCCAGGTGTGCTGGGAGGTGATTCTCTCTCTTCCTCCTGGTCACCTGCGTTTTGTTACCATCATCACACATCATGAAAATGTGAAGAAAATCAAAAACAAACCTCTGGCAAATGATGGAACACACCCCCATAAATCTTTTTCAAAAGAAAAAAAAAAAGTCCCACACATAAGTCAGAAAAATTTCGAGCTCAAAATACTTTACCAGATGAGATTGTGGAATCATCTATAGATACTTGATGTGCCATGAGTGATCCACAACCGCAGCAAATGGTTTTGTTGTTGTTGTAGCTACCACTGATGGGACGTCTTCTTCCTGATCTGTGAAACAAATTGCAACCCACCCCAACAGGAGACGATTCTCTTCTGATGAATCAGTCGAGTTCTCTGAGAATCTTGCTCTCTCTTTCGTTCGCGATCTCTTTCTTTCCCCCTCTCTCGCAAATCTCTCTCTCTCTCGTTTGCGATCTATCTGGACAATAAGAAGGATTTGGCTGCAAGGAATTGTGGGTGAAGGAATTTTGCGCACGCGGGAAGAGTAGTATGGGAAGGTGCAATGGGCCGCGTGGCAGTGGCGAAATGGTCACGGGCTGCATCGTCACCCTCCAGGTGGCAGATGATGAGTCGTGAGTCGTGACAAGAGTAGGAGGACTCATTTTTGGGGGCACTGCCCCCATCCCCCACCCAAAATCCACTGCAAGAGCAGATTCTATATTTTCTTAATTTTAAAATATTTATTTATTTATTCATTTATATTTTTAATTATAAATTTTAAATTTTAACTGAACAGAAGAATGATTTTGTCACTCTGCTGTTCAGTTTTTAAAGCATAATAGGTGCAGCTAAAAATCAAAATGGATGATGGCCATTTTTTTATCAACACATGAATTTCGATGAGAGAAGGTAATATGAATTCTAAATCTTACACGGCTAACATATTTGTTTCGGTTTTTTATTGATTTCATCCAAACTGAATTCATCCATCCAATCTGTATTCAATTATTTGGATGCTTAACTAGTTAGTAACTTCCTTTTTTTTAGCTTAAAATTGTTTAAGAATCAATTTTCTCCAATCCTTTGGATGTTTTGAACCTTCCGAAGAAAACTTGTAAAAATATGTTCATTCATAGCATTGAACCTATTGAAGACTAATTCAAGCAGGATAAAAATAAGTAGAGTCCCAAACATTTTTATACTATACTATTTTATTAATTTTATTAATAAAAGGATATAGTATATATATTATTATTATTATATTTTCAGTGATGATGATAATCAGAATTGGTTTATGTAGACCAGGTATAGGGTTCTTTTTCATCACTAATACAATTACACCATGGTTGTTGACCATGACAATTACAAATGGTTGCATGGTCAACAATTATGTGCAAGAATGACCATTTTTGACAATTATGTGCCGCAATGATGAAAGTTTAGGCAAAAAAAAATTCATCATTTTTTGGCAACGGCAATAGCAACAAGAGTAGTGATGATGTATATGGCTTCTCCTTCTTGGTGCAATGTACACCCATTACATCTTCGACTTTGAACTTGAAGGCAACACAAAGGTCTTTTTTGTGGACATAGCGTTATTGTGGGAGAAGATTCAAATTATGGCAATGGAGAATTATGGCAACTACTACTACATGGAGTCATAGAAGAGATGGAAGTAAACACAACAAGAATGGCAAGAATGGTGGAATGAGGGAGAGAGGAGGAGGGGAAGAAAATGGAAAAGGAACAAGGAGGAAGCATGCATGGGAACAATTGCGATTGGCAATGAGTGCAATATTTGACTCATAGGACAGTTTAAGAACTTAGAAATATCGCATTATCAACCATATCACTTGCCTCAAGGGAATTGTTGTCAATGTGCAAATAATGGTGTTTGGAAACATGGGAAGTGATTCTGGTATAAAAGTGTTTTTCACCCTCAATCTAAGCATTAGTGAAAAGAAATTGTATGGGGAGTACCTTATCAATACACAGGTTTGCCACAAACTAGGCTTACATTCTTTTGGGTTGTAAATTTTTTTTGGAATCAACCTTACATTCATCGTGTGTCAAGGTCCAACATTAGTGAACAAATGTATCATTTTCTTCCTCTGAAAATCTAAAAAGCCATTATGCCCTACATCCTACCCTAAATGCCGACCTTCTTATTGTCTTGTAAGGAGAAGATGTTGTAAGCATTTATACTCCTAAGGACATAGACATGATGAAACAAGTTTTACTAGATGCATACAAATAATTGTTTGAAAACTGTAACCTACTTGAGGAGCATTACAAGTAAATGATGGTACAAAAACTCCATTATGATATTGTCCCTTACATCTTCTGATGCACTCCCAACCTCTTCAAAAGACTCAAATGTGAATTTAAGATGAAAACAGTGGAAGAGTAGGAAGTTGGGGCACGTTCCTTAGTACGCAGCACTTCGAAGGTAGAAGGGTGTGCTGGAGCTCCAGGATGGGACTAAGAAGATTAACAAGCACTTCAATCATTCACATGGACTTGCACAAACCAAACAACAAGTTGGTTAGTGCATAGCTGGAGCAATTTTGGTGCTAAGACGAGCCACGGACAAACTCGGACTCACAAGATTCACCATGACCCAGACTTGAGGGAAGCCACCACCTTCCCCCTTATATTATACTATGTGCCTCTCCATGAAACCCACATCCAAATGGTATTTTGTCCCGAGACTCCCAAATGGGAGTCTTGAAATTCCCAAAGTTAGGATTTCCTCGACTTTGGGGCCCCATAAATTTGTGTGAAAACCTCTGATTAAGATTAGGTCTAAAGCAAAGTTGTAGCCCTCATCAAGAATTTTCCAATAGTATGTCGCATGCCACTTGCAAGCAAGGAAATCGGGTCAATTCTTGACTTTTAGTGGTTAAAAGTCAAACTGCCAATTTGATTCCCGACCTTTTCCTTTGGCCATAACTTATGTTTTAGATATCCAAATGGGTCATGCGAGCCCATTTTAGACATCTACATTTCAATAGCTTTCCAATGATATAAAGAGATCTTTAATCTAATGGGTTTTGACCTCTGCAATAATTCTCTCAAAATTCGGGAGTCCATCAGGACTCCAACTCCCCAAGTGGGAGTTGCCTTGGGAGTGTGAGGGTTCATTCTTTCACACTTTCCTGCACTCCCAAGAGTATAAAATGTGTTTCCCAAGGCTCCCTCTTATCCCGCACTTCTACCAACCCTTGCTTTGGTCACGAGCCCAAAGCTAGGGTTGTGACATCTTCTATTAAGTTTTAGGCCCATCATCCTCAATTTGGATGCGATGTAGTTAGGTTATAAAGGTTACACAATGACCAACATCAACTATTAAAACACACATTTTTCATGTTCATGGTCAAATATTTCACTAGTTTTAAATGTTAGGGATTTAACAACATATGTTTGTACTAGTTTTCCATTTGAATCAAAGTAGAGTTATAATCAATTTACATGTGACATTACAAGATATTAAGTTCACAATGCAAGCGGGTAGACTTTGGATGCTACAGTGCTGCATAGGCAAGCGCACGTGTGTTGGTGTTGTGACGATTACTATCGACATGGTTTTTGAGATGACACATCACTATGATTTCATTCTGATTTGAATAGCAAATCAATCAAGCTTCTACATGATGTCCACCTCTTGGATTTGGTTTCGATTTCCTTAATTTGTTTCCTTTGTTAAATGGATGTGAACATAATAAAAATCCAATAGTACATTTGTCATGCAAACATCTGAATTGCAAATCTAACAACATAAATAATGAGGAACAAATCCCAAGGATGTTCAACACACATAGTTTAGTGAAGAAATAATGCTAGAACACATCTATTTATTTTGGCTCAAAGCTTAGTAACATGCTTGGATAACTTCTCGTCAAGTGGATTTAAGTGGTGAACCCTCATTGCAAATTCTGACCATGTTGCATATCTTTTACGCTACAACACCTAGGTTCATATCTCTGTTATTTTAGTTGTTGCTTTCATGGGGGGAATATGAGAAACAAATTACACACACCTTGATATGAAATGAAACCTATCAACCATAGGTTACTAAAACCAAATTTTACAAAAGCTTCTTGTGCCACATTATGGACATCATCTACACCTTATGTTCTTTGTGTGATTGCCAACACTTGTGGCAACTTAAACAAAAGAATCAACAATGATTGCATTCAAGTCAAAGGCTCATTGTAATGGCACAAATGAGCACCAATTTAATTAGAAATGGTTATATATCCATACCTCCTCAAGCATTTGCCCACTTTCAAGAGCAAAGGCAATGTGACATTGTTGTGGCTTCTACTAATACAATATTAGGTTCATCCAAGGCACTGGACATACGAAAATTGAAAGTTTCAATACTCTTTTGGGCAAACTCCCACTCCATTTCAAAATTTGGTCAAAACAGTAAGACAATGTAGCACATAAAGATAATTAATAAGATTTAAAAAAACATAATGCAGAAATTACAAGAAAAAAATGTTAAACTATTGCAACAAATGTAGAATAAGACCTATTTGTGAACAAAAGACAAGAAGACTCAAGGTGATCAACCATATTGTGATATGTTTGTTACCAAACATGTCCTGCTTCATTTATGAAGTTTGAAAGTTCTAAATGATGGCCAACAACACTATTAAGAAAGCCTTATCAAGAATCTTCAAGTTGGATATGTTGTTAAAGGTGCTCATGAAAATTATATATATGTTCATTCAATCCAAATTCAACATTTCATCCATTAATTTTCATCTATAGAATTATTCTTTTTTAAATAATGTGAACATAAACAAAAATTACCTTCACATAGTTGGTTACATAGTTTCTTTTCTCCTTCAAACATCATCATAAAACAGAAAAAAACTAAAGCTCCCAATTGTGCAATATGTTTTTATGATTTGTGATTTGTTTTCATTTTTACTTGATATGAAACTCATAATTCAAAGCTTTTAACATGCTTTTATAAATCTCTTATTTCATAATAATAAATTGAATTTGAATCAAAGGACTACTACAAACATCAAGAGATTTACATACACAAAACAAAATTCATATTTTCCATAGACTTTTACAATATATAACATGGTTAGTATTCTAATGCTAATGAATTTGATATTACAAAAAATGAATTCCATGATCTTTATTGATGTAACAGTGATGATGTTTATTGTGAAATATGTTTTGATGATTTGTGATTTGTTTTCATTTATACTTGTTATGTAGGTTTGAACCTCCAATATTGATCAAAATCAAAATGACAAACTCAATCAAATCACAATCTTTAATCATTTCCATGAACAAGGTACACCTTTTCATGTTTTAAAGCATCTCAACCTACATCAAACATGGAATAATTAAAAAATTTGAAACTATTTTTCAACACATTAACATATTAAATTAAAAAGGCATATCAATATGAACAAATATGAAACTACAACCGCCAACACTTACAATTTTAAATGTTGATTTTAATTTATGTTTATTTCATTATGTAGAAATTTGATACTCATTCCACAATATATGATCAAATATGCAAAACATGACTATCACATCATTAATATAAAGCAATAAGAATGGTTCACCCTTCAAAAAGGCTCCAACTACCATATCACATTAATTAACCCTCAAACTAAAGAGGCAACCTTTGCTTTCTTAGTAGGAGTTGTAAGATCATGTTGGTTGGGGGGAAAAGGAAACTTTAACAAAGTTTCCTTTGCAAACACATACATTGATTCAACACTTTCAATTGTTTTGGAAGATTTCAAATTCATTAAAGATTATTAAAAAAAGTTGTCACAATGGAGTGAATATTGGACCAAAAAATGCATTGACCTAATTTGGTATGAAAGTCAGGATTTGATATTTTAAGAATATTGTTAAACACTAAACCAAAAGCAACAACATCAGAATCAACAAAATGTGCATGTAAAAAGAAAAAAGTTACAAATGTGTTAAAAGAATTAAATTTTTTTAATACGATTGAAGTTTTTGACAAAGAAAACAAACTCATTGATGGTGCTTCCATTGCTAGGGGAGACTTCATATTAGTGAAATGTTACATTAGATATTGGAAACATTATACTTCAAAATGTCATAAGTTAACCCTAGAATTAGTTGTCACAAAATAACTAATCAAAAGCAAATCGATTATCAAAGACAATTACAACTCTCATAGGTTCATCATATACATTAATTTATGAACATTGGATGGACATAATATTATTTTGTCAAAATGTTTCCATTCAAATGAAATAAAAGTAGAATATTTTGTTCACTAAATTGTCATTCCATGTCAAACATCATATCTATCATTAATCTAATCATTCATTATCACAATTAACATATCTCAACAATTCAAATTTATGCCATAAAATATTATCACATAATTAATCACAATATCTCCAATTTTAAAGAAATTATAAATATTTTCATAATGACATTTCAGATTTTAAAAGACTATAACAAAAGAAAAAGAAAAAGAAATCAAAATGAAAGGAGGATAAAAATGCAAAAAGATGAAATAAAAGGCCAAAAAACTCAAACATAGATAAACAAGAATTTTAAAACATCAAACATGGTTTCAATAACATAACAAACTATATATGTTTCCAAGTTACAGAAAAAAAAATGTCATGATAATACAATTCAACATCAACCCGATCAAAATAAAAGAAGAAGAGAAACATATGGACAAATAAAGGATTATTTAAACGCCAAAAACAATGCAAAAAAGTAAAAGTAAAAAGACATCCAAAACAATAAAGTATTAAACCAAGAACATGAAAACATTAAAAGGTCTCCCTTGGGTTTTTAAGATGTAATAATAAAAAAATCATGTTATTCATACATCAACTCAACATCAACTTGATAATAACATCCATGTACCACTAAACCATAATAAAAATCAAGAATATGATGAAAAAAATAATTTATAAAAAAATTGTAATGAAGTTCATACAACAAAACAACTTGACAAAAACAAAATAAGAAGAGAAAGATATAAAAACCAAAAACAAACAACGTAAATATTTGAAAAATAAAACATAAAACATCATTTGAACAATTCAACAAATGATGATTTTCATATGCAAACACCTAGCACTTTTCCATTGCAAATTAACACTCAAAAAAAAAAAAATGTTTAAAACAATTTAATGATTTTCTTAAAAATTATACTTTTGAATTTAGTTGTTGTGTTTGTAATGAACATAAACATGAATGTAAAATATGTAAAATAACAAATTTAAACAAAAATATTAAAAATATGAAAACTCTACACAAATTCAATCTAAAACATCATTGGCAAAACAAAGTTGAAATCATTCTAAAAGAATTATTAAACAACACAAAACATGTGAATATGGAATTACAAGGATTACTACTTGCAAAGAAAGGTATTTTGTCAATTGAAATTTTTATATGTAAGTCTTGTCATAATTTTTTATTCAATAATAAAATGCCAAAACTTGCATTAACTGATGGACTATGGATTGGAATCACAACCAATTCATTACCAAAATTGATGATAGTAGGACAAGCTTTAATTGCACATTATCATTTCTGAACCATATTAATAAAATTAAGGTATTCAAACAAAGGGGGAAAAGCAAGCCAACATGCATTAAAAGGAAATGTAATTAATTTTTCACAAGATCTTGAAAGTGCTATAAAACTTTTAGACATATTGCCATTGTCATTGGAATCATTGTTTGACATTTTTATAGTCCATTTCATTGGTAGCTCCCATCCCCTCATATAATTTGTAAAATGTGCAAATTTCTATATGTACAAAAATTTGCCATATCTACCTGGTTCAAATGGCTAAAATCTAATCATGTTGGGTATAAAGATACAATAATGAATACACATATTATGGAATCCTTACTTCACAATAGTATACCAAAACCCATAATAAGGTCAATATTTCAATCATCAAATATTTATCTTGCAGATGTGGAACATTGTACAAACATAACATATTTACATGAAAAAAAAATGTCAACAATAATGAAAATGTCATCGAGACATCAAAATTAATAGATTTTGATGGAATCAATATAGATCAACATGAACATATAATTAATGCATATAACAATTTATAAAAAAATTGATATTTATCATATAACCATTAGTCTAAAATGATCAATGAATACAATAACTTGAATTTGAATTCATGTATGTTTCCCACACTATTTTCTTTTGGAATTGATGTTCTCAAAATGGCAAATAGAGTTGTCAAAATATCACTACAAATGCATGTCAAACACCTTTTAAATTTAAACACCAATAAATATGCATTCTCAAAACACCATCTATTCCCATTCTTTGTATTTAACATAATATAATGTAAACAAACATGTCTTGGGCAAAACTAATAATATCAAAATCATCAAACATGAATGAAAAAGACCTTTTGAATGAATTACAAACCACAGATTTTGATGACATCTTTAAAACCCCAAAAATATATAAGGGAATCCAAACATACTTAATTTATTATGACATTGAAGAGTTTCTAGTATGCATGTTATGGCTTCTAGTAGTAATTAAACAATGCAAAGAGTCCAAATATTTAGTATGATAAATTTCATTGGAACGCCTAGTTTATTTTTCACTTTAAATCCATCATTTGTCCATCATCCTTCAGTTGTTCTTTTAAGTGGGCAAAACATCAAACTTGATTTATTTTATGACAAAAAAATGTTAACAAAAAATAAGAGGAGTAAATAATTCAAAAGCCATGAATTCGAAAGCCCAAGCAATATTTATACACACACTTGATGCAATTTTTGCATACATGTGAAAGTTTTTTTTAAAAAAACAATAAAATCGGTGTGTTCAGTCATATCAAAACTTATTACAGATGTTATGAAATAACCAAAAATGGAAGCTTGCATATACATTCATTGTTGTGATTCAATGACTCATGAAATATTAATACACTTGTCCATATGTTATGTGGTAATGAAGGTTTTCAAAAACACATGATTGATTATTTAAACAACATCATCATTAAATATAGAACAATATAAATCAACTTCAAAGATGACACACATAAACGATGAAATTCAACACATACATCCATGTACCACAAGACCACCTGACCCAAGTATCAATACTTTTGATAAATTATTTCAAAATGATGTGTGTATTTTAATAAATGTATGTAATCGACATGTATGCAACCCAATTTGTTATAAAATAAATGTTGACACTTTTTAAAAACTATGTAGATACAATTTTCCTCAATCTTTAATTAATGAAACTCATTTTGATAGTGAAACAAAACTTTTACACATTAAAAGAACTTGTAAATGGTTAAACAATGCAAACCCATGGATATTATCAACATTTAGATATAATCATGATCTAAAGTTCATAGCATCATTGGATAAAGATAGTAAATATTTAATTTATTATATTATAGACTACATAATAAAAACATCCATTTACACTATGCACATGTATTCTCTTTTACAAATAGCAGTACAAAAAATAGCCACAATTATTGAAAATACAAACTTGTATGATATAATTGATAAAAGTTGACATTTGATCATTAGATGTTTGAACACAATTGGAAGTCAACAAGAAATATTAGCTACAAGAGCAATAAATAATTTATTGAATCTGCCATATCATATAATTGATTACAATTTCATTTATATACTTTGGTACAATTTATTAACTTGGGTAAAAGAAGAGGAAATAAAACTGCAAAACATCCATATTGAAAAACAAAATAACATTGACAACAATTTTGAAACATTTATAGTTGGAAAAACTTCATCAAATATGCATAATTTTCGTATATGATTACCAACAAAGACCTAATATATTTGAATCTCTTTCTCCATATGAATTTTAAAATAAAGTTAATAAAATAAATAACATACATGTTGCAATCAATTTCATCAAAATCACCTTCAATATGAAACTCATAGTTTATATGAACATAAAATACCTAAAATACCAATAATCCAAAATTATACGATACCATTGTGCAAGTAAATAACTTTGAAAATTATGCTACATCAATATGTATTCTATTTTCATCGTGGCAGACACTATCCAACATCAAAAAATACCCAACAATAACTTGGGATGTAACATTAAAAACTTCATATCCAACATTTTTTGACTTTACCAAAAAAATAATTTAAAACATCAATATCTTACATGAATGCAAAAAATCAAGAAATGATGACAATTTATTAAAAGCTTCAATTGAAGACAACATTGATGAAGACAATAAAGATGCTACATTAAATCATCCACTTTATGACAATGAACTCAAAAGCACAATAGAGGAAGACATTCATAATATATTAGTCCAACAAAACGACATAAAAAAGAATACAACTATGAAAGCATAGAAATATAATACATGTTGTGTAATGTAAACACAACAAATTATGTCTATGAAATAACTAAAACTTGAAAATTTATGAAAAATGAAAAACAACATTAGCACATTCAAAATTATGATATGGATACCATCATAGAAAATCAAAGCAATAACAAATAATGGATTCATACATTAAATGATCTACGAAAAAACAAACTTGATACACCAATGTTAGAAATCCATGTTGTTCAAAAAACAACATATGCATGTAAATGATAACTCATGACAACTTGAAATACATGAATTACTTGATGTCCAAACAAAAATAGATTCCTTATACAACAATATGAAAAAATGGATATTTAATAATGAAAATATTTACTCACCCATATCTTTTAAAACTTTCATAATTAAAAAATATAAATTAAATGATCTACAACTTTTTACCTTTAAAGGATTCATAAAAATGAATTCCACTAATCAACTATTACAATACATAGGGGTGTTGCAGGTACATGCAAAACACAAATCATCAAAGCTATTAAAGAATATTTTTTGAAAATAAACAACAAGGACAAATTATGCATTACAACATTGATTGCAAATGTTGCTTTATTGATACGTGGAACAATTATCCATTCTTTACTTGGCTTATCAATTGATAAAAATATAATTATAAACAAATCCAAAAGAATACCATGTAGTTGGTCCAACATTCAATTTATGATAGTCGATGAAATATCAATGGTGGGTTGTATGATGCTTGCTACAATGCATTTAAAATTACAAAAATTAAAATCTAGCATACTGCGATTTGGAGGATTTAATATAATGTTCATGGGAGATTTTTTGCAATTTCCATTCATCATTGACACACCATTATTTTCAACTAACATCCAACCAACTTTTATATTCACAAATTTGATGTAAAAGAAAGTCATAGATAAAAATATATGGGAAAACCGCATTAGCCCAAATAACATCATATTAACACAACAAATGTGACAAAACAAAGACATAAGATATGCAACTTTTTTACAAAATCTTCAAAATGGAATAATTTCATATTCAAATTTTGATTTGTTAAAACATGTTTTCTCACTAATATAAATGTAAATATTTTTGATGACCCATGGAAAATAACAACTTTCATAGTACCTAGAAATGAATTACAAAATGCAATTAATCAACAAATAATAAACATCAACTCAATAGAATTAGAACAAAAATGTTATATTCTAATGGCCACTGTACTTATAAAAAAAGTTCAATATGAAATGACATACAATACTTCATAAGATAAATTGTTTCAACAAGTAAAATTCAAAATTTTACACCTTTTTTGAAATTATACAAACGAATGAAAGTCATAATCATAGAAAACATATTTCCTAAACTAGGAATTGTCAATGGAACCATTGGTTACATTCAAAATGTTTTAATCAATGGATTTTAATGGATTCAATGAAATCATTCAATGCACCCACCTACAAATGTTTATGTTGATTTAACTGAATTCATTAAAAAACATGACATTTTACAAGACATTACCCTAGAAGGTCTACCAAAAAATGTCATACCAATAGTACCAATATCTAAAACCTTTCAATATTGTTACCAAAATACTAGAATCAAATACTTCCAAGAGATTTAACATAAATAGATATCAATTATAACTTGCCCTTGCTTTCTGTTTCATAGATTTTAAATTCCAAGGACAAACATTTGATCACTTGATCATAGATTTGAAACAACCACTTGATAATGTACCAATTAACATGCACAACATATATGTAACATTATCACGATTATGTTCCTTGGATGGACTTGTAATATTAAAGGATATATCTATCAAAGACATATGTAAAGCCAAATAAAAAAAAAAGGTCATTAATATTAAAGGATATATCTATCAAAAACATATGTAAAGCCAAATTCAAAAAAGGGTCATTAGAGATGACAAAACCTCTTTAAGACCAAAAGAATATTAATACAAATGAAATCAAAACCAACAAAGATATTTAAATTCTTATGGATTCAAATATTGATCCTAAAAGATGTGATGATAATTTATTGCATGACAAAGAAACTAAATAAAAAATTGCAATATCAAGTGATTTAGAAAATAACTCTAATGAATATGATAACATTGATTATTGGATTGAAGACCTCCAATTAACTAAAGTAGATGAAATTAAATATCCTTCTTGACCTGAATAGATGGCTAAGTGACCAACATCTAGGAAGTGTTATGCAAACATTATATGTTTAAAAATTACAATCATTAGGATATAAACAACATACATATGCAATCATAGGAAGAAAAATGTACGTTTGTCAAAAAAAGTTTTCAACACATATTCATAAACAACGATCATTGGATTTTAGTAAAAATCCATATGTCAATTCTTAATTTACATTGTACAATATATGATTCACATATGCCAATGACAAAAAAATTATTTAACAACACAATCCAATTATTATGCAAACTTATAAATGTGAACAACTTTTTACATATGCAAATGTAATGCAACAAATAAACAACTCATCATGTGATGTTTTCACAATAGCAAATGCACCAAGCATTGTGTTTGGATTTGATTTTGAAAAATCTCAACATATTTTAACACAAATACGAACACATTTACGAAACTCCATAAACAACAGATTCATTTTTCCCTTCTCAAAATATGAACTAATATATATATATATATATATATTCATCGTCACTACTATGGTGAAGCAACACGGAGCCCAAGTTCATTTAATAATGCTCAAAACAAGTTAATCTAGTACATAATAATCTCTTTTAATTTTCTTGGCTGGCAGGCCCTTATTCCAGTAAAGCCTGGCCAAGAAGGGCTTTACCCCAAATGAAATAGGTGTAGATAAAAATCCCTCCTACTCCATCATTCTGTAATTCTCCCCTTCAGAAAACCTCTGAGATTTTTCTTTGAGTATTTTGGAGGTGCACCTATACATTGTAACATCCCATGGGGAATTTTCAATTATCGTAAACCACTGCCTGGAATTTTCCTTTGTATTTTCAGCTCCCTTACCTGCCCGAGGAAACCTGTTTTCAGCAAGCGGGATCTTCTACGGTGGCAGGTACCAGCCAGTACTACTGGGATCTTCTGACCAGCGGAAGGTAACAGCCAGCATGTCACTATTTCTAAAAAGTGAAAAAATCCCAGCTCTGCTTTACATAGGAAAAGGACCTGAGTACCAGCCTAAGGCATAGATCTCAGATCACAGAAGGGCCTGTACTCAGGCCAGTACGGGCCCTTCTCCTATACATAAAACCTCTGAGATTTTTCTTAGTGTATTTGGAGGTACACTTACACGGTGTGTAAAATCCCATGGGGGCATTTTCAATTTTGGAAGTGCCCATGCAATTATTTTTTCTCGTGATACCCAATGGGTATGAGTATCACAGTGAATTTTAATAATAAAAATCAGTTCGATGGGTCTGGGTTTTTTAGGGTTTAGGGTTTAAGGTTTAGGGTTTTACCCTAAACCCTAAACCTAAACCCTAAACCCTTGGAGTGGGGTGGTTTCAGAAGTAAGCGGCCCTAGTCGGCTACGCCTTGGGCACGCACACACACACTTCTGGGACTCTGCACTCCTTGGGCATTACCCTAAGTAGGTGTAAGAACCTTCCCCTTATAGGCCTAGTGATCTATATGGAAGCAGAATATTCCTTTAGTCCTCTATCTAGACACCTATATAAAGGCAGAATATTCCTTTTGGGGCGTCCCGCTGTGGTGCACAAAATGACCCGGATTTTAGGGTTTTGATGTGCAGTCAGTTAGTCGGTACCAGGGCTAGGGGAGGAGATTCATTAATCAAAGCTGCTGTAATCCGGAGGTGATGGAGAATCTGGCGACAAAAAAGGGGTCGAGAGAGAAAGTCCGTAATTATAGTTTGGGGATTCAGCGTTGGTTGATGGATTCCGGTTTCAGTGAGCTCGATTACTAAATGGAAGAAGAAGAAGAAGATGTGGTGGCAACTTGGGCGTTGGAAGAAGTAGTTTTGTCGTAGATTTGTACAAAATGGGTATCTCTCAGGTACATAAAATTCCTCTTCTTCTTTGGAAGTTTGATCCATCAGTAAGCATTCAATGTGTAATGAGAGTTATATCCTGAAAATTGAATGATTTCACTGATTGAGTGATGGTATCCCTCTTCTCTGCAAACCCAAATTTGTTGATCTCATGGAGTTCACTTGAATTGCTCAATCGAACAAGGGTTACATAAGGTTTTCAGAAGAGCTTCTAAATACTTTGCATACAGTTTCAGAGAGAATCAGTTTCAAACTGAAGTCAGAATTGTCTTTGTTTATGATTTGAGTTTTGGGTATTGTCTGTAGTCAACAAGCTTGGAGCAATTTCGACTGAATTTTTGGTATTGTCTTTCTGTAGGCATCAAGCTTGGAGCACTTCCACAATCATGTGGAGACAATCCACAACATCATTACAACAGTTTGCAGAGGTGCAGAAGACAGCGTGATAAATAAGCAGCAATGCAAGCGGTTGGCAAACATGTATGAAGAGATCAATGCTTTTGTAAAGCAATTGGTGGTGCTGGTGGTGGATCCTGCTGTACATCCTGCATGCTTGTCTCTCATAGCTTCACTTGAAGAGTTGATTTGTCTCCTTGAGAAAGGGAAGGTTCTTGTGTTGCAGTATGCAGGAGCACAATGGTTTGATCTTCTGGTTACCAGGGGAGAAAACCAAGAGGCTTTTAAGGAGATCCATTTATCACTCGAGACTTACATCACAACATTGCACAAGGATCTTCTTACAACATCACAAATTTCAACTGAAACTGTGCACTTGCCCAGTGATTTTGACTTTAAGGAGGATGCAAATCAGGATCTTGAGCAGATGTTGGCCAAGTTGAAGATGCTTGAAGACAATGTGCCAATTGCCATCAGAAAGCTCCAGGGACCTCAATCCATTGACAAATTGCCTTCCAACATGCAAATACCGCGAACACAGATTAAGCTCGGTAAAATCATTGGAAGGGGTTCCTATGGGGAGGTCTATAAGGCAACTTGGCTTGGATGCAAACTTGTTGCCAAAGTCATCAGATCATCAGGCGATACCACTAAGTTGCGGGAGGAGATCCAGATACTTTCAAAGCTTAGTCATCCACATGTTGTACAATTTGTAGGCTATTGTGAAGCAAAGGGAACAAGCATGATTCTAATGGAGGCAATGCATGGAGATCTAAGAACTCTCATTGACAATCAAGCTCGGGATGGTACTCCACCAATGCCACAACATGTAGTTCTTGATATTATTTCTCAAATTGCAGCAGGCATGGCATACTTACACAACCGAGGAGTTTTCCATGGAGACCTCAAAGCTTCCAATGTGTTAGTCAGTCGTCCTGATGGCCCCATTGAGGTTAAGATTTCAGACTTTGGGGTGTCACAACGCTTGCAGCTCACTAGGGACAAGCATGGTGATGTTTCTTTCAGTTCTTGTAGTACTTCTATGTATTCAAGATCAGCATTTTCTGGAATAGTTGGGACAACTGGTTGGATGGCGCCAGAAGTGCTGCATCGTATCCAAGTGAGTATATAAGATCAAACAGCTAGCTTGTTATTATTTGTGGGGATGGGTTTGTCTTTTAGGGTTTTGGGTATAAGTGAATATAAAGGCTTTTTCACTACATGGCTAATACTTGAATATGAATCTCTCTTAAAGGTCACAATAAGTATAGGATAAGGCTCCCCATTGAGGGCATTGTGGTTTTAAGCTCCTTACAGCTGAGGGGTGGTAGCCCCAAGGTATAGGGAGCTGACAACCATAATACCTGAAATGTGGAGCATTAGCCTTTGTAGAAACCTGTTGAAACTACTAAAAAATGGTAAAATCCAGCTGTTAAGGGGTCTTACTAGTCTAATACCCCCCAAGCAAGGGGCCTTACAAGTGTAATGTCCCTCATAGGCAGCGCTCAAAACTGAGCAAGGTTTTGCCACACAATTGCCCAAAGACAAAGGCAAAACAGGAACAGCTTCTTACAAGTCCTTGGAATCATGGCTTTCCATAAAGAACTTTCTTGTTTAGTGGGTCTTTGTTGATTGAATTCAAACTCAAGTTGAATGATGTTCTTATGTAAACTCCTAAATAAAACCATTAGCTTTTAGTACAGATGGGAATTCATCAATGCTGATATTATTTGGTTGAAATTGTGTGATTGTCTTAAATTTTCAACTTGAATTTTTTCCTTGTAGAACTTCAACAATTTCAAAACTTGTGGGTGCTTTTGTTGTTATGAATTGTATTCCTTTGTAGAATGTCAATAATATAACATCTTGGGTGGGGGGACTTTTGTTGTTATCAATTTGTGTTCACTTCAGATGAGAAAGAACAAGGCTTTGAGGAGAACACGTCATGAGGGGGTCGCCGATCGACTTGTCTCCAACAATGTTGCTGCAAATGGTGGTGATGGTGTGACATTGTTTCCAAATGAGGAGCCAACATATACAGCTAAAGCAGATGTCTATAGTTTTGGGATGACATGTTGTGAAATCCTCACAAGGAATTCTCCATTTAATGAACTTCCACGACTTGAAATCCATGACAGGGTGATGGCAGGTGAGAGGCCCGAATTGCCTGTTGACATAGATTCCCAATTAGACAAACTCATTAGGATGTGTTGGGACACTAATAGTGAAAAGAGGCCTACATTTGCACAAATTTGCACTCGCATGCAAGCTTTGAAGATGCCAACTTTCCAGATTCAACCAGAAATCGTATCACCCAAAAAAAAGAAAAAAAGGAAAAGAAAGAGAAAGGGTGGGTCAAATAAAACCCTCATGCCCCCTATGTCTAAATGATAGAAATACTTTAAAATGCCCATAGATAGAAGTACCACCTTTCTCCCTTAGGCCAAAGGGTCTTGGGATTCTATTCTGTCCATCACCTAGTTAGGGTTTATGAATAAGGGCTCAGAATATTAGCAGGAAGTGGTCAATTTGATAGTTTACAATTAGGACTCATTAGCAACTTTCAAATAGCTATAGGTAATTACGCCACTGGTTTATCCAATATCCTAAACCCTAAACCCTAAACCCTGATAGCAAAACAAAATCTTCCTAAGTTGTTGGAACTCTAAAAATCCTCAACAATGGAAGAATAGGGCACATTATTGTGTCCACCCATGAAAGGCTGCTCTATAGACAAAGGGGCTGTTACTTAAACCCTAAACCCTTATGTGTGTTCTTGTAGACACTGACCATTCCAGTATTAGAATTGGTGATATTAGTCTTAATACACTATTCACCTTATTATATGTGTCATGATATACTCAGATTCGTGCATTACCACATGAGTATTTGGAGCTCTCAGATTTATAACTAACAAAGGCTTCCCTTCTCTTCCTTGTATGTTTGCTCGGTATAGTATTTCTCCATTATTTGAATTGTTTAGGGAGAAAACTTGAGTGGTGAATCCATCATGCGTGTGTGTGTGTGTGTGTGTGTGTGTGTGTGGAGACAAGATTTGTTTGCAATCAATCACCCACTCTTTTTCTTTCAATGTTCTTGGAGATCTTAATGCAACTATGCTCTACTTTTTACACATAAGCTTCACAACCAGAGGGTTTTTTTTGGGCGAATTTTTCATCACCCGGTGACAAAATAAAATCTAATGCAATTCATACATATTATTTGTTGATGCTCAATACTCAATATGTTCTAGTATTGTAGTTCAATGTATTCATATTTAGAACAGAATTTGAAAATGAGAATTTTCCACCATATATTATTATGTATATGCCAGCTTGAGTATGATCAATTCACCAAATGCACAATACCCATTATTCTCTTTGTACAAGAAAACTAAATAAGATTATACATTTGACAAACAAGTCCAAAATCAAATAAAAACCCGGCCTCCACCTTAAGAAAAGAGTGTGATATAACACTTACTCATCTTGAGACTTGCAAGCAAACTTTGTTTCTTTTGTCTTCTAGTAGGAGCATGGGTGTGTTAGGTTGGTTTGTCTTTTGTGATCAACTACCATTTTGAACCTATTAGTAAATTGCTATCACCATAATCTAAACTTGTGGTTAAAGAAATTTTTATAACTTTGATGATTTTGGCTTCAAAAAGGACATCAATTTGAACCTTCCAATGGAGATCTAAATGCATCATCACATGTAGGCTTGATGTTGTTTTAATGTGTTCAGTTGGAGATAGTCATAAGCCCCAAGTCCAAACTAAATTCATACCTTTCAAGTAAGTTTTTTCTTTTAAAAATTGAGTGCCAATTAGGTCCTCAATGTCAAAAAAAATGGGGCACTAATTAGGTTATCAATATTTTTGGTAAATACCATAGTTGTGCATGAGCGTAGGTTTTCAAATACCCACTTGACAATTGTTAGTTAACTTGTTGATTATACACCGATGACAATTATAAGGCTTTAGCAGTTTTATTTTTAAAAATATATATTTTTATTTTTCTTGTTTCTATCATTAAAAATGTTTAGTGTTTTCGGATTGATAACCTACCTAGATGATAAAAAATTCATTTGGGTAGGTTTACTAGATATTGAAATTTAAATTACCAATTGATTAGGTAATTAAGCAATTATCAAAAAATCAATAACCTACCTGATAACTGGGTTGATAACTGGCCAACACTAATCCAAAGTCCAAACCAAGTGTCAAGTTCCATGAAACACTTTCATCACATCATGAAACACAAATTTAACACATTATATGATGCATTTGAGAGTTGACCATAGGGTTCAAGTGTTTTTTTTGGGTGAATTTTTAAATTTTTTTGAATTTGAAAAATATAACTTCGGCACATGCAATGGGTTTTCGTGAAGAAAAGGTGAAGCTAATTCACCAGATTTCAAAAGAAAATATTTTTAAATCACCAAAGTTTTAGAATAAGTTCCAACATGGAGTAAAAAATACACAAGGATTCTTAAACTCTTTACTTTCACATTTGATCTATAGCCAAATTTGCCTAAATCTTCTTGTGGATGATTGCCAACTCGGCTACATCACAAAATTGAGAAAAAAAGACCATGTAATGTTCTTGTAATTCCCTATATTGTTTTTGGCAATTAAGATATTACCTAATGCCTTATAACCAATTCATGTGAAGAGTTTGATGATAGAACTTCCCATATATGGGCATCATCACAACCAAAAAGGACATTACATTGCAATGAGAATTGCAAGCAACAATAGATATGTCTATGTGATGCCATGCAAAAGTCATGATAATCATGACAAGTTTTGCATAATGACTACCTAATATGAATGTTGAAGAAATCAAAATAAAAAGTTTATTATATTCAATTGTGCGGTTTGGTTTAAGTTTTCATAACTTTTAAAATTGCACAAATATTGCATCAAATATGTCCATTTTGCAAAAAACCCCAATAATTGCATAATTACAAACTTGTGGATGTTCAAATTTTTTTTGATAGAGACAACACTAGCAACCACATTCAAGAGACACAAAATTGTAATAAATAAGAAATGATTTCAATATTCACAAATACAAAATAGGTTTGAATTTCAAGAGTCTATGTGAAGTATTTAATGCATTAGGAAAAAAATTAACTTATAATATAAGAAAATGAACCATGAAATAATGAACGTATTTTGATATGGTTTATTTTTCAAAATGCATTGCAAAACACACATTTAAAAAAATTCAATGTTTATTCAATAACAATAATCACACAACTAAGAAGCATTTCCAAGGTAAAACCACATTGCAAAAATAAAATCCATACAAAAATTCCCCCCAAAAAAAAAATTGATTTTGGGCTCAAAGGACCTTAAAGTCCTTGGATAAAGTAATTCCTCTAGTTTGTTTTAACAATGAAATGAACCCATGTTGATCCCACAATTCAATTGAAACATTACATCTACTTATTCAAATTTCACCCCTTAGATTGCAAACCCTAACCATATTGAAAAGCGTATTAAAATGCAATGGGCCTACAAGGTTCCAATAAGTATTAAACTTTGTAAGAACCATTATCCACATTTACCTTCTTTTACTAATTTTTTAATATTATAATGTGAAAAAAATTTACCCAATTTTTTTTTTTTCTACATGTTATTTTGTGTACACATTGATAAAGACAAACTTCTTTGGCTCCACACTCATTTGGAATGTTTTTTTTTGTCATATTTTCTATGAAGACCCTACCTATTACCATTTACTCCCCAAGCTACCTTCCTAAACAAGAATTTAATCCATGTACTTTCTCCACCACTTGCTTGAATAGTTATTTGTTCATTTACATTCCAAGTTTGTATAAGTTTCAAAAGTTTCTTCTTGTGTTTAGAAGGATGGGTGGTGAATGCCTAGCTTGTGGTTGTGGTTGTAGTCATCCTCACCATCATTCACCAAATGATAATCAAACAAGAGTTTTCATGTATTTAATGTAATTTGAAACATTCTTTTAATTTCATAAATTGTCATAAGACAATTTGGACCCATCCCATAATATTATGCAATTAACTAAAATTTTTGAATAAATATTAACTTATAAACTTGGGTTCCATTTTTTTGCACCTTGCCATTAACAATGAAATGATGGAAAAAATTGATCTGACCTTGTGAAAATGAGGTTCCATTTGAATGAAATTATTGAATGGCATTACATGCAAATTGAATTGAATTTAAATTATTAAATTAAATTCAAATCCAATTAATCAAATTAAAATTGTATTGAATTAATTTAGTCAAATTCAAATGAATTTAAATTTGATTTCACGTACTTGAACACAATGCAAGCTATCATGTTTTATAATATTATTGAAAATCTCATGCATGCAATGGTATATACAAGACTTTATATTGTTCAAGTAATGAGGGTTGTGAGCCAATTTGGAGTTAGTCATGAGAATTTTTATTCAATTGCAATGAAAAGGATCTCCATTATTTAAAAGGTGCAATGGATTTTGTTCTATGTTTCAAAAGAAACATTAAGGATGTTGTTATGGACCAAATGCATTTCAATGGAAACATAAGCCATAGCCAATGATAGATAATTTTAATGCGAATTATTAAGTCATGGCCAAGGTTCCAACATGAACATAAAAGACCAAATAGGTTTTTATAGGAATGTAAAACATAATTAAAGTTAGACTTGTCATGATGGAAATGTAAGCCATAGCCATGATCACACATGTTTGGAAAGTGCCATAAGCCATAGTTGGGGTCAAATATGTTTTGATAGGAATGTAAGTCATCACTAAGGTCATGTGCATTTCAAAAAGGGTGTAAATCATAGCCAAACCAGGCAAATTTCAACATAAATGTAAGCCATAACCATGGAATTGATGAAAATATTATGAGCTAAGTGCATTTCAAAAAGCATGCTTACCAAAGCCATCATCCTAATATTGGGAAATAAGATATTGTTTATATTGAAAGCACACAAATGTCTATCTATTGTGATGTAGATTTGACTAGCAATATTGATGGTTACAAATCCACATTGGGTTATGTTTTCTTATTGAACAATGGAGCTATCAATTGAAGTACCCAAAAACAACCTTATATTGTTATTTTTTTACAAAAGTTAAATGTATGATAATTTCCCAAGCAATAAGGCCAAGTAATTTAGCTTTCATCATTATTTAAAACTATTGGTCAACCACAAATAAAACTCATTGTTATATATGACAACAATCAAAGTTGTATATCCTTATCAAAAGATCCAATCTTTCATGTTCATATAAAACATATTGAGATTCATCATCATTTTGTGCAAGAGAAAGTTGCGAATGATTTTATCAAGTTGATATATTGCAACACATAAAATATGGTTGCAAATATATTGAACAAGACTTTATTTTTTTCTATTGACAAACATGAAAATTTATAATATTTGATGAGTGTGATCAAATGCGTAATTAGGTAGTTTGTTGAATGGAAGTGTTGAATGTCAACATCCTAAGTTGATATTATATTTATTTTAAATATTTGTGTTTCATGCATTTCATTTTTTGGAACTATAAGATAATTGAATTAGGGTTAGATATGCATGCATGTGCTTATGCATGTAATATTAGAGAATGTAACATCTACATGCATGATGTTCATTTTGTATTCAACATTTTTTTATTGATGAAATTTTGTCCAAAAAAATATTAAATATTAAAAGTTCCAAAAAAAAAGATTTTGGAGGTTTTTAGTTGCCAAAAGTGAGGGAAAAAATTATAGAAAACTCCATATTAGTATATTTGGTTTTCATTGTGTAGTAAAAAAATATGAGAACGATTAAAATTTTATTATTTATTATTTACTTATAGCTAAATTTGGCAAAATTTTCCATGGGATGATTGCATTTATATATATATATATATATATATGGAAGATTGTCACTTTGGTTGCTAACAAAAATTCCTAAAAAATCATTTCTCCTATTAAGAATAAGCCAAACCTTGGGGTGAACTTGTAGGAGCTTGTGTGATTATAAAGTGGGGGTGGAAAGCTCATGGTAAATTTTATGTTTTACTCATCTTCATTTTCTCATCAATCCATTGTCAATTTTCCGACAATGACTGCACTCCCATACAAAAGGAATATGATTCTTCCAAAAGGACATCCTTGGAAGAAAGACACCCAACCCTAAATATTAGTTTTTCGGATTTGGGGGACCTTCACATGAAAGCAAACCTTTGAATCTAGAGTGAAGAACTTGGGACGTGTTAAATGTGCACTAAAACATACAATACACATGTAAAGCGAGTCAAACTAAGTGTTGGGTTTGTTGTACTTGTAAAAAGAGACCATTCCAAAACCTTTCCATCCTTGTTTTGCACCAAAAAAAACACTATTTTCTTGCCCACGATCATCATGAGAAAAACATTTCCTTTCCCATTGTCAATTCCTCTACCACACTATGAGACCTTGCTCACTCGCTCGCTTTCCACCAACACCCACCCAACCACTCACCCACCTACCTACCCACCGTCAATTGGAAAACAAGGGTACACCAAAGGCAACATTATATATATAATACATAAAGCTTTGTAAACAACTTATCCCCCATTGCCATAGTTGGGACCCTCTTTGTCGCAAAAGAAGAGAACCTAAAGAAACATTGGAGTAAGAGTCTTGAAAGAGAATGAAAACCAAAAAGATATTATTTTAAAAATTAATTTAATTTTTTAATAATATATTTTAAAATTAAAATTAATTTTTTGAGAAAAAATCCTCAACAACACTATGCAAGTTGATATAATACAACAAAGTTGGAAATAGAGAAAGAGGGTTTTGTAAGTTGTCACCACACTCAACTAACTATTCCAAAAAACATGAAGAAACCCATTTTGAGACAAATAAAATTATTGCATTATTTTTTTATATACACCTACTTGCCTCTCTCAACAAGGTTGTCCACTTTCCAATAGCTTTGTGATTTGCTTAAAAGGGCTTTGTCAGATTTTTTTATTTTAATTTTTCATTAGGTCCTTTTGGAGAAGGATAGCTTTGGTGGAGAGTAGTAGAGAGAGGTTGGTTTGGCCTTTACCCGACAAAAGCTGAAGGATTTGTCAGATTACATACATTCAATCCTTTGCTTTGTGACCCTACTACTACTACTTGCAAGGTTTGTGAGTTGTGACCAGCTTTTGTTGGCTTTCCTATTACAAAAAATTTGCTTGTCACTTGAATGACAAAAATTGTTTGTCACTTATGACAATTTTGTCAATAGTGCATTTTGAAAGGAACCTCCAACTTTTTTTCTCTTTTTTTTATTTATTTTGGGTGAAATGGGTCATATTGGATGAGTGTTTTTCCATTAAAAAATACTTTAAAATTTTGTATTATTAGTTTGATAGAGCAATTTGAAAACCCCTCCCCCAAAAAAACTACTACTACGACTATTACTTTCAATTTGAATTTTTCTTTTATTTTCTACCACTTTAACAAGTAAACATATGATCATATATCTTGTTGTTCATAAAAGAAATGGAAGCTTTAATTTCCTTGCCAACTACTAATCATATGAAAGAATGAATTTGTTAGTTCATCTTGCTATACCAAATGTCAAAAACTACCTTGCAAATTTGATGTTATTGATTTGTAATCCACATAATGGAAATTCTTACATCTTAGGATTAAGAATCTACTTGACCTTTTGGAAAAGTTCCAAAGATATGGAATTTATGTTTAATATCCAAACACCAATTATAAGATTTATTCTTTATTTTCCAAATTATTTTAAAGCGTTTTTAAAAAAATTCAATTGCACCTCACACACACTAGTAATTTGGAATATACACACAAAAATAAGAGTTATTCAAACAATACTTACATGATTCAAATTCTAAATATTGATTGAATAACTAGGCAAACATTTGTGTTCTTCCCACACAAATGTTTGAGGATTAATTTTTTAATTTAAAAATTGAATTAATGTTTAAAAAATGAATTGCAATATCACACCCATAGTCCATAAATTGCAGACCTTTGAAGCCAATTTTTGTTTTAATAATTTTGATATGACTTCAAAATGACAAACACCCATTTCTGAGTTTTTAAGTGGGAAGAAGAAACCTGATGATGCCACACATAGTCAAGCTTGTCTCTCCAATTTTAGATCTGCCCGGGCCCCCATCATTCCATATTAGTACATCTCTTTGTACCAATCCAAATCAAGTTTCAATGTTACCCCGAAGCTACCTTGATGACATTGAAGTTGAATAATGACCTTAGGTTAAAAAAAGGTTTCATACGAAGTTCAAGCCCTCGGGTAAACTAGCACCCATGTTGATACCTTGACCTTTTCAATCGAGGCCTTCCTTTTAGTGGCCATATTAAGCCCCAAAAATGTTAGATTTGAACAACTTAGAGACCCTTATCTAGTCTAAGCAAGGGAAATTTATAATAATATTTAGAAGTAATGGAAGTAATTTTTTGGATTTTTTGACCATTTTTATTAACGTGGGTGTTTAAAGTTCAAACCCAAAATGTAATTAGGTAACTTGACCATATGATGATAGAAGTCGAATAACATTAGGGATAATAAAAATTTTGATTTCTTACAAAACCCAAAATGTAACTAACTAGTGAAGAAGAAGAAGAATTTTAACACAACAAGAAGTTGTCATTTTCTCTTGGACTTGCAACCATGATGATTATGATTTGAAAAAAAAGTTGATGACAAAGCATTGAGTGACCACAAGCACAGATGTTGGTAGGTTTAGAAGCCGAGGAAGATTTGATCTTGAGATGTTCAAGGAGATTAGAAGCACACACATAGAGTTAGTTTGTAATTTCAAAGGTTTCTTCTTTTGGGGGCTTTGAGCATTATTAGCAAATCATATGTTCCCCCAACACTCCCTTCACGAGAGTAAACTATCACCGACAAGCACACCATGCAAAACCAATGGCACCTACCTATGAGGATGTTTGAAACACAAATTCCATTGTATTCCTGCCCCATAGTTAACCATACCCTAATCATCAATATGTATCTACTTATCTAGTACACAAAAGATGGTAAATACCCCTCATCCCCCATAGTTAACCATGACCTAATCATCAATATGTAGCTACGTATCTAGTACACAAGAGATGTGTAAATACCCCTCATCCCCCCATCAAGCTCCATTCAACACCTTGTAGGCTTGTTATTTTATGCCATGCATGATTTGGCATTGAATTGTGCAATGAAATTCTTTCATGTTTCTACACAAGAAGAACATCATTTTACTATGTTCTACAATCCAATTCTTTCATGTTTCTACACAAGAAGAACATCAATTTACTATGTTCTACAATGCAATTCTTTCATGTTTCTACATGAGAAGAACATCATTTTACTATGTTCTACGATGCAATTCTTTTCATATTCTGCAAAAAGAACATTGTTTTAGTATGTTCTGCATGTTTTGCACTATCTACAATAAACACCATTGCCGATTTAACATCCTCCATTGTGGTGAATAAGGGGCTTGAACTTTGCAATGGATAGTGGTGCACTTGTGAGTGTTGGGTCACATACCCTTCCTTTAGGTTTCATTAGGCACATAGGTGTTGAAATAGTTAATATTTTTGGTCTTATTGCTTTTAGCACCCATGACAAAGTGGATGGAGTTTTTGGCAAATGATGCTTATATTTTTTTTGACTTTTTCTTTTTCACAAATTTTCCACAATGTGTAATTGTTGCCTCTAGCAAAGTAATTTTAAACAATTGGGAGTGTAGAGGGAGGGTGGTCATCAAAGTGGATAGTTGGGTTAAGGTTAAGTTTAAAATAGTCCAACACATGTCAACACAAACTTGTTCAAATACTTGTTCAAGCTCATAAAGATCAATAGAAAAATTAATGCCAAAAACAACATGTCACTTGACAAGGAGAAAAAAAAGAAAAAAAAAGGGGAGAGAATGTATGTACAAAGAGACGCAAGTATGACAAGCTACTAAGTTCAAACTAGAAAATGTCTAGCACCTGCAAGTCTTGAAATTTGTGCTTTCAATAAAAAAAATTCTTGGGAATTTGTTAATGTTAAGCATTATAATAATGAATTATTATTTTCAATTTGTGAGAGACAAATGTTGTTAAAAAAAAAATTGGAAAAAATTTGAAATCTTCATATTTTTTTAATTAATTAAGTACCAAACTGAGTTGGCATGGCACTTTATTAAGGGAATCCATGTCCCCATTACCTTATGGGGGAGGTGTTAGTTAGACTCCTTGTACTAGCCTTTGGGTTGTGATTGAGTCCATGCTCATCACTACATAGTACATAGCTGTGTTTGGCCTTTTTTGCTTGTCCCATGGACATTTTGGGTGTTTTCTAGTTGGAGTTGATTGATTGATTGATTGATTGATTTGATTTGATTGCTTTTGCATGGTAAGCCAAAGAACTTTTTTGTCAGGCATGGAAATTCAATAACACAATCTAGACAAAAATAATAATTATTTTTACAATCTAGACAAAAATAATTATTATTTTTACAATCTAGACAAAAAAATAATTATTACTTTACAATCTAGACAAAAATGATAAATTATTTGTATGAAGAGAGTGCAACTGCAACAGACTCAACTCTTGAATTTTAAAGGGGGTCCCATACTTTGACAGACTGTTGTTGTGCTTTTTGTTTGTTTGGATTGCTGATTAATATGTTGTAGAAAAATATGCAAACATTAAAAATTCAAAAAAGGGTTTGTAACACAAAGGATGGAAGATCATGGGTTGTTTTTTTTTTTTTTTTTTTCAAAGCAATTTTTTAAAATAAAAAATGTCTCGTGTCCCAAACACCAAACTTAGTGACCAATGGGAAAAAAAAGTTGGAACATGTCTCAAAATTGATAATTTCAAAATTTGGACACATCCATGAACACAATTTTAAAAAAAAGATTATGACAAGTACAAAAAATTCAAATTAATTTTTATGCTTCACCAATGGCAAGAATTGATACCTACCAATATAATATCCTATCTTCAAGGTTGGTTCAACATCATATCATCAAAAAATATTTTAAATGATGTCAAGCTATGACCAAGTTTGGAAGGATGCTTGTTCTTTCCTAAGGTTCACCACCTTATGAATTAACCCTATTCATAAGGTGACCCTAAACCCCGAACCCAAAATCATGGTGGGTTGCAAGTCACAACTCATGTGTTGTCCATGGTTTGGGTTTAGGACAACACAAGAGTTGTCGCCTTGGACACATGGAAGTTAGTGAAATGCATGAACTACAAAATACGTACTACATATCATTGTGACTTTGGGGACTCTAGGTACTATACTATACTTGTGATGAGAATCTTAAGAGGTCATTCTTTTCAAGACTAGGTCGGTAGTACTCAAAGACATGAAGGCACAATCATACTTGCATAGTTCTATCAACAAACAATGAAAATGGGTGTCCAAGTGTGAAGTTGTATTTGCATAATTGGTGGGTTTGGTTCATGCATAAGATCTTTCAATTACTACCTTGCATTTTAAATTGAACTTTTTTCATACATGTGTTATGCACAAATGTCATCTTTTAACTCAACATTACTATGATTTTTTTGAATTTTTACCTCTTCTCATACCATTGGAATAGGTTTTATTCAGCAACCAATTGTTGAACTAGTTCTAAACCATTTAACTCCAAAAAAAATAAAAATTAAATTGTTAATGATAATAACATTACAAACAAAACATCATAAATTCAAATAGTTGTGTACCAATTGCTATGAATTTGGATAAAAATGCCTAATGTTTTGCAAACATGTTTTTATATATTTTTACACATCCCAAAATAATAATAATCAAACAAGCACATCCCATGAGCTTAGGATTTTTTTGGAGGCAAGCATCCAAAAATCAAAGTTAAAGTGTGTGCATGTGTAAAAACATAGTTGCACAAATGGGTTCATGGATTCTCCAAAGAGAACACCCAAAAGAAGCTAGCCAATTGATTATGATGAGATCTAACTAATAACGTATTAAGCAACATCGGGATATCAAAACTTAGTCTTTCAAATAAACAAAATTTAGATGATTTGCACAAACAAGTGTACAAATTGTTACATTTTCATGACAACAATTTACATGGGGTTGATTTGAAAGGCCTTCAATAGTCTCCCCCTCTTGATCCTAACCACTTTCTTGAGCCCAATAGGTTTCAAAACCCTCTTCCAAAGATGCTAAGCCTCTACAATTGTAAGTTGGCCACTAGTCAAGGTACTAGCTTACCTCTCAACTTGCATTGCATTTGCATTGCATTGCATGTGGACCCCTCAACCCTAACCATGTCACATATTCTATATGGTACAAGTAGCTGAAGTGCCAAACTTCTAGTTTAGCCCTAGATCATTGATATTCCAAATTTAGTAATGTAGTAGTGAGTGAGGACCATGTCCTTCTTCCACACTTTTTTAAATTATGATTCCTCTTATTTTGTCTCTCTCCTCTCCCATTACCCTTTTATTTTATTTATTTATTTATTTTTTTGTCTTGGAGGTTCATATCATGTACAATATTAGAATTTTTATAATTAATTTATTTTATTTTAATATTAAATATATTAAAATTTTATAAGGTACTACTCCAAGTCTACAACTCACAAGTTACAAATGTACTACTCCATTCAATAATGTTGAATTGTCGGATACATACATACATACAATACATTAGAGTTATCCATAAAGTCATACCCAGTCCAGGCCTTTGTGTTGCACACCCACTTGGCCCCCTATTCATTTGTCTGTGCATGATCTCTTGTCATTGCTCTCTAGTCTTTTTCTGGTATTATTTTTATTTATTTATTTATTTATTATTATTATTATTATTATTTATCAAGTGCCAATTTCTTTCTTTTTTTCTTTTTTTTTTCTTGGAAATAGAATATTGGAGAGCTTGGTTCAGTGATTTGCTCCTCTGAAAGTTAAAAAAAACACAAGACCAAAAAGGGCATGAAAATTTGTCAGTGGGTCCAAATATAAGAGGGTTCTTCTTTTTACCCCCTTTAGGGTAATCCAGCACCTATGGTGATCACATGGTAAAAAGTAAAAAAAAAAACCCTAAAAAATAATTTTTAAAATAATTTTTAAAAATGGGTTTTTTTAAAAGTATTTTAAATATTCCATCCTGAAGACCAAAATGAGCCTTTTCAGAAGCAAATTTAAAAATTTTGGGATTATTTTACTATGGTTCCAGTGTAGGTAACTGGCTCACCCTGTAAGTAAAAATATGGTGTGAATATTAGTAAAAAACCAGCAACACAGTTAACCACCATGGTTAGTTAGGGAATGAACTGGAACCCAATGGAAATGAAAAAGAATTTTCCTGTTCATCCATCATCCATTCCTCATGGTGGAATTTGCTGGAGGCTTTTTGGTTCACTCTGGTCAGGTCTGAGATGATCAATTGGGCATCATCAACATAGATAATTATTTACTTATTTTTATTATATATATATAATTTATTTATTTTTAATTTTTAATTTTTTTATTAAAATTTTTTGAAGCTTGTAAATATGTAAAATATCCATTCCATAAGAAAGGGATGAGAATTTTGGTGTGACAAATAAGCCCTAAAACCCAACTTTTTGGGTAAAGCTGTGCCTTGAACAAACAAAAGGGGTTTGTCAGTTGGACCATGTGATCACTTGCTCCCATTTTGGCATGAAAGTTTCAATGGTGGAAATCCTTCCTTGAGTGTAAAAATGAGGACTAAAGCCTAGTCTTTTTGGCCTTGTCTTTTAGGGGAATTATTCAGGCCTTGGGAGCATGGTAAAAATGCCAAAGTTTTTTAACATTATATACAAACATGGTCCTTAGACAAAATAAAAGGGTTTTTCATTGTTGTATAATTTATTTTTGTATGTGTGTATATGCGTTGTATATTAAGAAATTTAGTGTATTTGGAAGGCACCTTACATCTTTGAATATCCCATTGTAATACTAGGTGTAAGATCACACTCTCTCTCTCCTACTCCCCCCAATGATCTACATATGTTTTGGCATATAGGTATAAGGTTTGCCTAGTGTTTTATAGAAGGTAAGGCCCATGGGCAAGGAATATTTATAGAGTGTGGGGGCATACGATGAAAGATTGGACTCAATGACCCACTTAGGGTTTTATTTTAGGGTGCAAACTAGGTGTAAGGAGTTGTTTAATTTCCATTGAAGTAAGTGGTTACACCATGTTAAAAGTTTTGGATTATCTTTTGACAATAATATTCATAAGTATTGTGTGAACATGTGACAAAATTTGAAATGAATCTAATGAGTATTGAATATGTAAAAATAACTTTTCAAACAATGGGATCAATTTTTATTTTATTTTTTTGAGTTCCTTACAGGGCTTTAGAAAAGATTTGAAATGATTTGCAAATAAGAATTTTTTATGTAAACATTTACATTATAATATAATGCAACAACTTTTTTGGTCATAAAATTTTTTTATTTTAAAAGCAAATTTGTAAATCATGATTTTAAGCTTATTTTGCAAAATATTTTACTCTTAAATATTGATTAAGGACTTAGTCTTATGCTTTGGTGGCTTTTATTATTGTGTTTTTATCATTTCAAAATGGCCCACCTTGGGGTTTTATCTTACACTAGATTATATTATATGGCATAGCATTGCTTGTGTGTGTGTGTGTGTATAAAAGCTTTAAAACCTAAGATGAAACCAAAAAAATTTAACATCGTTAATTTCATTCAAATTAAAATTAACATTTATAAAAATAATCAATAAAATCAATTAAAAAAAGGTTGCACCATAATCACCTAAAGGTTTTTAGCTTAAACAAAGGCCATGATGTTTGATCAATCAACACCTACACTTGTACCTGTTACAACCTAATGGCTGAAAACCAATGGTTTTTTTTGGTGTGAATTATCACAAGAATTTTACTTTTTAAAAAAGGTGGCTCCTAATACAAAGGACAAAAAAGGAAGGTATCATTTTGTTCACCAAGGTGATGTGGAATATTTTTGGTGCCAAACCCAATGTGTTTTATGTTTTTGTTGTGGGTATTGAAACCTTGAGGCTTTCTTGTACAATGTGTGAACAATTCAATGTAAGTTCTAGGTGTAATGATTTTGTTAATCATTAATCGTTTGTAATAAACTTTGTGTGTGGTAATGCGTTATGCGATGGTTTTATGGTCTTCAATTGGTTAACATTTATTATGGAGTTTGTGCACATAAAAATTTCACAAAATCTCAAAATTTATATGATTTCTCATGATCTTCAACCAATTGAATTGATTGCAAGTTAGTCGTCAAAAGGGAAGGATGTGTTGTTTAGTTGCAACCTACATATGACCGTGTTTTACCATCAATAGGTTAACATTTTATAACCTTTTCAAAAAAAAATTTGGTTTCTCTTGTATAAATGAAATGAGATTTTGATTTGATGTATAACTCATTCTAAACATTTTGATAAAGCTTTCATGCTTGAATCATGTTTTTGCATTACTCAAGAATCATGCCTTCTATTTAAAGGTTGTGATTTGTGACGATCAAGTCTCCAAAGTCGATGTCAAATACATCTTTGCAATTTTCCGATCTTGCATTTAAAAGGTTGCAACAATCAAGTCTCTAGAGTCTATGTCAAATATGTCTTTTAGGAATCTCCATTCTTTCATTTGGTGGTTGCAACAATCTAATCTCTAAATTCTACATTGATCATGTCTTTCTAGACTTTCCACTTTTTCATTCATAGGCTACAATAGTTGAACCTTGAGAATTTGCATCAAATCTTTTAAAACTTTCCATTATTTCATTCAAAGGTTGCCACCATCCTGAAAGTTGAATCTTAAAGTTTGCAATCAAATCTCCAAAGTATGTTAAGTTGAATTTGCCTTGAAAAATCTCTAAAGCGTACAAACTTGAGTCTATCTTTTAGGAATCTTTTTATTTCCATAGTCAAGGTTGTCTATCATAATGTTTTGATAGCTTCCACAAATTTACAAATTCAAATACGTTTATTTTAGTAGGAACCTTATTGTGGTTGCCACTTCTTGTAATCTTTTATTACAATGTTGTTATTTCAATTCATGGTCCTTTTCCATCATCCCTTACCTTGTTTTCTCCTTGCAATTTTAATCCTTCAAATCCAAACCATGAAGATGTTATTATGTCCTTGAATGAATTTTCTCCCACCCTTGAATAGCTAGTTCTACCCAAAGTCCCATTTGAGCCAATAATTAAAAAATAGCACTATGATGCCATTAGAAATTTTAAAGACTATCAGATTGCAAAAATTCCATGGGTAGATTTTTGCACTACAAAAAATCACAGTTTATTTGATTGAAAAACTAAACCAAAAACCAATAATTTTGACATTTGTTCAATTTGACCATTTAATCATACTAAACAAGTTGATTTGAACACGTCCGATTTGATTGGTGGTTTTTTTTACAAACCATCAAATGGATTTTTTGACTAATCAAATCGGATAAAAAATTAATAAACAAAATAAATTTAATTTAAAAAAGTTCAAATCATAAATATAGAAATGTAAATAATAAATATAACAAATAGCTAGTTAGCTATCCACCCACCCATGACCTACCTACCTACCATGGCCTCCTACCTACCTATCCACAACCCACCTAAATATTATACATTTACACACATATTGTACAAAGTATATATACAAATATGCATGCTTCACATGTAATATATGTTGGTAAAGGGGATTGAACCTTGGTCTTTTTCATTCCACACAATGTTTTGGCCATCAAATCACCCCACCACTTTGTAAAACAGTATGATACCAAATGCATTTGACATGTTTCTTTGAACTTCCATGAATTTTTTTATCATTGTGTTAATAACATTTGGATTTCGATTTTTTTTGTAAGTAGATTAACGGGTACCTAAATAGGTAAACAGGTAGGTACACATGCCCATTTACTTATGTTTTTAAATGTAGATACCTACTTATATAAATTATAGGTAGGTATGTAAGTAAATAGTGGGTAAGTAGATAAATAAATAGGTAAGTAGGTAGGTAGGTAGGTAGCATAGTAAGTAGGTTAAATAACCAAATTAATATGGTCAATTTAACTAAGCATGGGCATTCAATATGGTTGATTTCACTAGGCCATGGGCATCTTGATGTATCATTTAAAAAAATTATCTTTTTTGACTATATGTACGATTTAACACTTGGTCAATATGATCACTTTAGTCAAAAGAACCATGTGTTTTTCATGCCCCATGTCTTTAATCAAAGTGAACATCCTTCAAATCAATGTGAACATTTTACTCAAGTTGAACCTTTTGAAAAACAATGATTTTATAGTGTTGGCTAGGGTCAAATGGTAGCTTGCACATTGTCAAGTGTAAGATTTGTAATGAGGTAGAAGGGAGGGATAAATTACTTATTTTTGAATGGGATTATTTATGTTTTAAAGGTTGAAGAAAGTTGACAAAAATATTAAAATTAATGTGAATAAAAAGGAATGGTATAACTCCAAAGGATGTGCAACATGCCAAGAACCATAGATTATTTATTTCCCACAATCGAAAAATATTGTTGACCAAGTTACAAATGAAGCGGTGAAAAAAAAATGAGGAAAGGTTTTACAATTTGCCATAGTCTTAAGTTTATTGTAGCAAGGTCATCCCATGTTAGAATATGAGGCAATTAAAGGCCATTGTGTGAGGTCCTAATAATGCTGGAAAAGAACAAAAAACATTGGAGTGATAATTCAAATCAAACAATGGTGGAATTCATGCATCAAATGGTTATAAGTTATGATGAAGTTTTTATAGTTGACAAATAATCTTGGTTTTTTTCCACTACTACATGATGCAAAATTGGCTAAGGGTTTCAATTATTATATCTTTGGATTAGGTTATTGAAAGATCATGGAGGGTGTATGCACTTTAACGTGGCTTAGTTTCGGTGGATGCTCCAATTCCTAAAAGTCCATACAGTAGTGTTAAAATGGTGGTCTATTTTAATATCATTAATTTAGTGGGGAATTACATGGTGGTTTATGAACTAAAAGACCCGTATGAAGAATAGCCATTCTAAACAATTTTTTAATGCACATGTTAAGAAAATAAAAATTGAAATCCACCCAAAAATCATTATGATATGACTTATGAAAATATGGTTCATTTTAAGCCATTCACAAGTCCATAACTTTTTTTTGGTTAAATTTTTTCTAGCAATTTTTTTCCACATATGTTTTTTTTTCCCCTAACATATCAAATATTAAGTCCCTATAATATGTCCCAAATAGAATTCATGCACAAAAATGCATGTATATAGAAGTATAAATAGCAAACTAATCCATATTTTTCAACTTCAAAAGTCCATTACTATATATTTGGTGCATATATGTTGCAATTTTTTTTATAAAGGTCTTCTTCTTCGAATTGAATATCTAAATCTAGCCACAAATTTGGAAAATTATTGTTTCTATGCCATGTTTATAACATGTAAATGCACGCCACTCTACCAAAAAAATGGATTGCAAAATAAAAAGTGAGCCACCCTACCTTGCAACCACCCTAGAATGATAACTTGACTAAGGTGGTTATGGAGGCCTTAATGATAGACGATGGTTTACCATCAAACCAAATTATCATTAAGTTCATATTGTTTGGCGTAGGCGGTGTTAATGTATGTGAGGGCATAAATCTTGATGTTACAAAACAAATCCACGACAAATTATGTTCTTCATTCTATAAGGGTCCATTGTATGGCCCATTGCATTAATGTGCAAACCTTGTCAAGACTACCTTTAATGATTTGCTTTAGGAATTTATTATAAACCCTACACTTTTATTTTGCACACAAACCTAAAAAGCATTTGGAATTCACAAAATTTGTAAAACTAATGGAAAAAAAGGAACCAAATTCTCCTAACATGAAGACACAATGGATTTCAATTTGTTGAAGCAAATCAAATGAATGATGATGGAATTTATAGAATTTTCCTATTAAAAATGGCCTTCAACAATCATACCAACCAAACAAGTTAAATTGACTTATGAAATTTTTTGTGATCTCAAGGTTTTTATTAAACTTACTTGTTTTTTGCACTTGTCGGAATTTGTGCATGTTTCATTAAATTTGCACAACTAATGTTAAAATGTCAAAAAGATTCCACCAATGCATATGTCAAAAATATTAATTGACATTGACACCTGTCACATGGGCATTGATGGGCTTCCATAAAAATGAGATAACTCATGCTGCCACATGTATGGTAGAAAATTTTATAGATTATATATTGAAAACTTTGGAGAGATTAATAATATCAAATGGCATGTGCCACAATCTCAATGCTTGATTTAAATATGCAAACAATGTTGACCTTACACATGTCAAAATTTCATTATTTTTTTTTTACAAGATCAAAACAATTTGCTAATGCCACATGTACAACATATTCAAAACCATGAGGAATTGTTTGTTGCCACATGGTGTTTAGGGATTAGTTAGTCAAATTTTAGTTGACAAAAAATCAAATTATAATCACAACTATAAGACTATTAAAGCTAGAACGTGAAGACAATATACCCATTTGAAATTATCTAAAGAAAACCAAACCACAATATAAGCATAGTCTACCTATACATTATCAACTAAAAGTGCAAATCATGTAATGTACATGTACTGAATAGTGCAATTACAAGTCCACAATAGTTCAAAAACCTCACAATGCAACAAAGACAACATTCAATTACCCAATCTAAAAACTATGCAAGGAAACATTGTTCTCACATGGAAAATGGTTCCATCAACATCCCAAAGGTGCTCATCCTATATGCTAATGCACTAACATCAATGTGGACCCATTGTTGACCTACTTGGGGTGTTTGGATTTTTGTTTTTTTGGACCATGTCTCTTGACTTATTCATGGTTGTACCCAACATTTTTGAATTGAGAAAAATGAAAGTTGCTAGAAACAAGAAGAATTAATAGAAGTTAAAGTTATAATGCATCAAGAAAAAGATTGTGCATTAGTTGCAAACACATCAAGAAAATCAATATAAAAATAAAGTTCATTAGTAGTCAAGAATAAGAAAACCAACAACAAATTAAAAAGAAAGAAAAACCTTAGAAGATGAAAAAAAAAACTAGACCTAGATAATTGGCAAAAATGGCACACATATAAGTTTACCTTACACATAATCAACACATAGTTGAAACCCAATTGAAACCTAATAGAACTTAATCAAAACATAGTTGAAATATAGTCAAAACTTAACCAAAATTACAAACTCAAATTCAAACAAAATAGAACTTTTCACAACATGCATTTTAGAAAAAGATTTTGAAGTGCTCAAGTTATAATGTAATGTTTGCAACATCACATTGACTACTTGAAAAAAGGAAGAATAAAAAGGGCATGGTGAAGAAGCATAACTAGAAACAATCCTTGCCTATCTACTTTAATGCCATTAACATACATTGAGGATTGAAAAGTTTCACAAGTTTGGCTTATTATTACCCAAGTTCTTGCTCTTGAAATGGTGGAAAAGATATTAAACCAATGAGAGTTCAAAGAAAAACCTAGAATTTAAAGAAAATTACTAAAGGAAATGTGGCAAAGAACATGGTGGTTAAAGAAAATGAGAGATAACATGGCAAATGGAAAAGAAACAAATTTGAGAACAAAAGAATATTTGAACACCTACAAATGTGAATAGCATGTGTGATGATGGCTTCAAGCTCCATAAGTTTGTTCCTCATGTTATTCACAATTACTTGCTTTGACACCATATGACCTTAATATGTTGAATAGCTAAAAAGTTCAAAAAAGTAAAATTGAGAGAAGAAAAAACAACTTGAACATAGTGAAAAAAAGAAAATTGCCTATAAATAAGTTGATAATGAGAGTTTGAATCCCCAAAATGAAAGACTTGGAGTTCCCCACATGCAAAAAGCAAGGTGCACTCACTTGAAGAAATCCACAATTTGATGAATTACATGGGATTTAAATTTAAACACAAGTTCAAAAATAAAATGAAAAAGGAGAAAACAAAAATCAACTAGAGCAAAGGGAAGGCTCAAAGTTTGAATGGGAATGTAATATAAAGTAGAGTCCCATTGTGTGGTTATAATTTAGATGTCAATTAATTTTTCAAACTATGCAAGTTGACATGGTTTTAACTAGTTTTCAACTTCAATGAATGCAATTCAAAATTTGAATTTCCCACTAACATATTATAACCACTGTTATATATCATATCATCAATTCATCCATATTATACGCCACATCATTCATTCATCCAAATCCATCCATCCATCCATCCATCTCCCAAGCCATCTCCTAAACAATGTACAAGGTTCACCAACATAGGTTTGCCCGTACTAAGCTTATCTAAATAACTACCATACTTAGGTTAACTTAGGCATGTAGGTAGGTTGTGAATTACCTAAGTAAGTATAGGTTGCATTAAAGTTGAAGTACAATGGAAAGCATATGCATTATTTTAGCCATCAATTTCATGTTTCATCCATTCATAAATGAAGTCCACCAAATTGATCAAATGGTCAACATAATGTGGCATGGTCCATCATCACAAAACAAACTTCTTGACTATAGTTCAATTGGGTTATTTTTATTTCATAAAATATTTTGAAGGTCAACCCCCATTAACAATCAATGTCATTCACTTACCAAAGTTATCGATAGTTTGATTTATTTGACGTGTGAGGCCATGCACATGGAAATTTTCAAAAATAAATAAAATTATGTAACTGAAATGAAATTAAGGATGAAATGTAATGAAAAATTAGTTAGTAAAAAAATATTTGTTTTCTTCTTAGTGCACCTATTAAGGTCTATCAAGGTGATTTTCACAATATGTATTATAATGAAACCTAATCCAAGGCTTTCAATTCATTGTTGGAGTTCAACACATGAAAACATCTAGATGTGGTGGATACTTGACTTAAATTCTAAAGTTCCACATTTGGCTTTTGAGGTAAATAACCAACATATTTGGGTAATCCATCATGATTTGGACTTTACATTGTTTATATTTGTGACAAAAGATGTGTTTGTAATTATGGAAGCACTAATGAATAATCAATGCAAAAACAAAACCCACAAGCTTTCTCCCTTTTGTCCTTCACTTCTATATTGTTTTAAAAAAAACTAATTTGATTTTTTTCATGTTCATGATTTGTGTGTGGTTTGGTAAAGGCTTGAAATGCTTTGGTTTGAGACGACATTAGGTTTTTAACTCATGATGTCATGGATGCTTTTAAAATTGTGTATCCCCAATATTTGTTGCAATTGGATTGTGAGGCATCATTTGTTAAACACCTTGAAGTTATAAAACAACCTTTTGATATGGCAAAATTTAATGAGTGGATGAGCAAGAGGTTAAGGTCTTTGAATTTCTAAAATGCTAGTGATAATGATTGTTAATAGGGCATGTTCAAGTTCACTGATGAAGTCAAATGTAGCATGTATGGCACCTCCTTTTAACATTAATCCTTTGCCCATAATGTGCTACCTTGTGACAACGTCCGAAATGCTTCTTTGAACATGCTAAGCTAATTGAATTAGTTGGGGTCTGGATAATAGTAACATGGAGGATGAAAAATGTTTCTCCACTTTGGTTAATATGAAATCAAAATTCCATAGTAGGTTCATTAATCATATGTCATGCTTGTGCACATATTTGCACAAAGGTTATAAATTTTACGAAATTTCTCATACGTGGAATGCATTGAATAATGCAAGGAAGGATGTCACCCATATTGTTATGATGGTAGGCAATATGCTTTGTGCAATTGTTGGGCCAATTTTTGCAAAGGTAAAAATGGGTTGGCTCATGTTTTTGTTTTTACAAAATTCAATGGTTGTTTTACGAGTCAAATAATTTTCTTTCCATGATGTCAACATTTCTTGTCCATTCTCCATAGTCTAATGCTAATGGTTTATCTTTGTATATTTTTTTGAAATTGTAAATGTACATGCTAACTTGGGTTGATTTTGTAAGTTACTTGTGTTGGAATGGTCAATTTCAATGATTCAATTCCTTCACAGCTACACTTGTATGTTTAGCATAGTTTAATGGTTTTTGTTTAAGTGTAATTATGGTTTGCATTGCATCTAGTGCTTCACATGCTTTAAATTCTATATTTTGGTACAAGTTATACATGTTAGATTCTTACAAACAAATTTAACATGTCATTTAAAGAATTCCAAATGCAATAGAAGATTAATCAAATACCTCTAATTCGATTCCAAGTATAGCTAAAAATGTTCATTCCCTAATTTGGAAAAGGAACAAAAAGTTTCACCTTCACATTTTACATGGTAGTCATTTTCAAATCAACAATTCGCTAGTTGGGCCAAATAGAGCTTTCACCACATCTTACATGTAGCTAATTCAACACCACATGCAATCCAAATGTGACCCCATTGGATTTTTTTGAAAATGAAATAAAAAACACACTAGTGAAAATTATTAAATTCAATAAATGTTAAATTTGAAATTAGGTATTAAAGTTCATGATTTAATTTTACCTAACCAAAAGCAACCAATTATGTTTTTTTTTTTTATAGTGGTGTTGGTTGGTTATTGAGAAAATGATCCAAAGGTAGGTTATTTATAATTGATTTTTTGGGATTTAAATATTTTTAATAATTAAACATATTCTCAACCTTACCTACTTGATGATATATGATTAGTAGAGATTCAACTTGATCCTTATGGGCTACGTATTCTTTTGATGAAAGCCACAAACCACTTGTGTTTGTCCATGTTTTTTCGCAATGGGTTCTTAATGCTTAAGATTAAAACCTTTGAACTACCATTTTTTGGGCAACATTTCTTCAATTTTTGCTTCAATTTGATCAATGTGAATTAATAATGTGGAAGTCCATTGGGAATGAAGATTTTATTTTGGGATAAGTTTATTCCAAAAACCTATTGAATACTAGAAAATTAACTTTTATGCATAACAAGTGAGTATAATTTTCAAGAAATAAAGAAGGAAAATGGGTGATCGAAGGTGTTGTTTGAATTTTTTTTGGATCATAAGTAGGTTCTAATTTTTTTCAAAATTTGGTTATTTGCTACCATGTTTAACCCAAAAAAAGTTCCAAAAAAGCTATGCCACTTTGGTTATGAAAAGAAAGGAAAAACCAACTAACCATTGTTGGGAAGTTCTTTAATTTTATGAAGAACCTATGGTTATGGTTCCACACACAAATGAATTGAAAATTTGGTTCTTTGTCCAATTTTTTAAAAAAAAATAGTCGTTTTGATTTTGAAAATCAAATCCAATTTTGGATTGGTTCTTACTAACTTGGATCAGAATTGATAGTTAATTGTTGGTTGACCTCCTTTAGTTAATCCCCAATTTGTTTTTCAAAAATATCAAATTTGACTCTAAACATAATAGAACTAAAAAATGAATTTAAGAAAAAATCAAGTTTTGATTATTGTGCCAATAAAATTTAACTTGATTCCAATTTGATTCTTACTAATCAAAATTGGAAATAAAGGGTTTTACTAGTGTTGTGCACATACATGGTTTTAGACATACGTTTTGTGTGAGATTAAATCTATGTAAATCCATCTTAAGCCATGTAAAATTGTAAATGATTTACAACACTTGCCCATTGTGAAATTATATAAATATGTGTAATTTTTTTTAAAAAAAAAAAAAAAAAAACTTACAATTAAATCACCTACAGCTCTTCAACATCCCATCTAAGGTTATATCATGCAATTTCAAATATGGCTATGATGAGATACTCAAAGATTGTGATCCCCTCACTAAAAACTTTTGTTGATGGTGATTTGGTATATCTTTTTTATGTGCAATCAAACATAACTTGGTATTAGTTGACATCGATAAAAAATTTAGTTCAAGATTGTTTGTTAGCTTCAAATTTGCATTTCAAGTTATAATTGAAAATGTTGCAAAGTTTGGGCAAGTGATTTAAAGAGAAATATTTTGTCAATGTATCAACAACCTTGAGTTCAGTAAGCACAATTACCTTCATAATAAGAATGGAAGTCTTGTGCCAACCTTCTTTGTTGAAAGAACTTGGTATATCTGAAACCTTCATCTAACCACAACACTTTCAACATAAATAGCCAATCTAAAGAACAAATTGCATGAAACAAATGAGACTTGAACAAAAGATGGCATCGAATTGTGCTTATGTGTGCTTTAAAACTGCATTTGGGATTATAAAAATTTTAAGTTAATATAGGTTCATCAATGAACACATCCATTTATTAATGATGACAAAAACACACAAATCACAAGTGTTGGAGTTTCTTTTTCTAATTTGAACCCTAGTCCATTTGCACTTACTCCACCAAATATACTTATAGAGGGTTTTGTAAATGTAAATGAAAATTTTGTACACTTCCCTTTTGTAAATGTAAAAAACAATTTACACAATAGGTATATGTGTATATACATTTACCCTCTCAATAACGGTTTTTACCATGGTATTAATGTAGTGGCTAGTTCACCCAAGGACACAACAAGTAATATGCAACTTTTGGCCTTGGGGTGAGCCAACACTTCATTACACTAGTACCATGGTGAAAACTTTTTTAAACCTCCCACAATTTTGTACACTTTCCTTGTGTAAGTGTAAAAAACACTTACACAACGGGTATATGTGTATATACGCTTACCCTCACAACATTGATTTTTTATGATGGTATCATTGTAGAGGCTAGTTCACCCAAGGACACAACAAGTACTATGTAACTCTTGACCTTGGGTGAGCCAACTCCTACACTAGAACCATGGTAAAAACTAAAACACCCCCAAGTTTTGTACACTTCCCTTTTGTAAGTGCAAATTATTTTTTACACTAGAGGTATATGTGTATATGCACTTACCCGCCCAACACTGGTTTTTACCATGGTATTATTGTAGAGGCTAGTTCACCCCCAAGACACACTGAGTCCTATGTAACTCTAGGCCTTGGGGTGAGCCAAGCCAACACCTATACTGGAAACAAAATATTTCTGGGCTGCTTCTAACCATTATCACCAACCCATGGTAAGCTTAAATTTGAGTATGTGAGTCCAAATTTAACATGTCTTGGGTTAAATATAGTCATGCCACTCTTGCACCATTGGGATGGAGCCAAAATCCATCAGGCCTTGACTCCTTGTATAAAGTGTGTCTCATAAATAAGTTTTGATCCAGGATCAAGTGAAAGAAGGAGAAGAAAGAAGAAGAAGAAGGTGAAAGGAAGTGATCCGAGTAAGAGTTATCCATCAAGTCGCCCTCTGTTTCGCCCTATCTCCTGTGCTTTTGCCCCCTATCCCCTCTTTCAGTGGTATCCGCAAAGTAAGGAAATTTTATTAAGTCTTGGTATGAAATGCTGGAACTCAACATTTCATGCACAAGGTTCGAGAGTAATTATAGTAGTTGCACAGGAAGGAGCAGTGAAAATATATGTAGCAGGAGCAGTGCAGGCGCTCAGGGAAAAGGAAACACAGGATGAAACTCAATTTACCGCCAAAATTGGTGGTGGGAAAACTAGTTTGGGTCCCAGTTATTTCCTTTTGTAAAATTTTCATTCCCAGTTACGTGTTTGATGCCCTATTCTACCGAAACTGCCCGTTCTCGCCCCCTAATCGCCTGACTTTACGGATAACTCTAGAAGCACAAGAAAGTCTTGTTATGGATTTGATAAGTCAGGAAAGTGTAGAGCACTTTTTATGGCGGGCCCCCCAAGCCAGCTTGTGACCGTTTTGTCGTTGATTTGGGTTGCCCATACCCAACCCTCGTGAACAACCCATTCACAACCCCTCTCCCCTTCTCACTCTCCCAAGCTCCATGACCATGAAACCTGGGAGTCCACACTATTTTTATATACCTAGGTAGGAAACCCTAGTCATTTCTACTTTGGGTCATCATTCTAGTTTTGGGTATGTGCGTGTTTGTGGCATATCATAAAGCATAAGCACCAATTCCCCATGAACTAAATTCACTTACTTACTAGGCTAGGTAGCTAGGTAGCTAGCTACAAAACATATATAACCCCACCATCACACTCCAATGAGGATAATACCTAAGCACCTGTAGTTAAAAAAGATTTGGTGAAATTTCATAACAAGAGGAGGTTACCTACCTACCTACCTAGTTAGTACCTACCATCAAATTCTTCTAACCATAGATATCTGTCTTGGTGAGGCTTGCTCGTGACAAGTTGCTTGCTAGTCTATGGAGTCTAGACTTGGACCCGTGTTGGCCGGTTAACACTAGGTTATCAACTCGGTTCTTGATAACCTACCAGCTGGTTATTGATTTGCTTTTGGAAAACCGTTAAATAACCTACTCACTTGGTGCATGTAATTCCAATAACCGGCAAGACCCTTGTGGACTTGGTATTGAATTTTTGAATTTGAATAACCCACCTAGATGATTGGAATTTCATCTAGGGAGGTTATCAATCCTAAGATCCTAAACATGTTTATGAGATAGAGAACATAATAAAATAGAAAATTCAAATTAAGAAATACCTTGTAACCCATTTGAAAATGGTGGTTATATATCAAAATGGGTTCTCTTGTTTCTAAAAAAAATGTATTTATGAAATTGAAAAATGTTATGAAATTGAAAAATTACCTTGATAATTCTAGGTGGGTTTTGGTGCCATTTTTTATACTTTCACAACATTACTTTAGACCAATGTTGTACAACTTTTTTTTTTATTAATTTTTTTTGTTGGAACTATAGATAAGGTTGTAGATTCTTTTCTATACACCAAAACATATTATTAAAGTTAATTTTCCTTCCCAAACATGGGGGGTTGACAAGGGCCAGTCCAATTAGTAATTAAAGTTTACTTGGTTATCAATTATATTGTAGGAAAAACAGAAATGGTTGTTGCAATTACAAGGCCAAGTTAAGAGCGTCAAGATTATTGTCACAATTTGCACTATTATTTAGGGGTACCATGTTTCAATTTTCAACCACATCATTATTATGAAAAAAATTCATAATGTTTTTGCATATTATGATAGCTCAACCCTCAAAAATGTCAAATGCCAAGTAATTGCACTTAAAAAAATTTTATATGATGTGATGTTAAAATATATTTGTGCCAAAAAAAGTATGTCACATAAAAAATATAAATATATTTTAAAATGATTGGAATGATTTTTAATTTTTATAAAAAAATTAATATCTATTAAACATTGTGATTCCATATGATTGCAATAAGTTTGTGAACCATGTGAAAATTTTGATAATTATCATCTCATAAATGGGTTTTTTTCAAAGCAATGACCATAAATATGTGATAAATTATAAATTTGACAAACAGTCTCTTTCGAATGGAAGATGACAAGAAATGTGAAGTGGGCCATATTTTTAATCTCATTCCAAATGTTATTTGGTTGACTAATTCAAACCAAAACTTAGTGTAGTTTAAAACAGAAAAAACAAGTTTTATTATATTGCATATACCATAAATGCACCCATTATTCCTATAATTTAATATTTAGAATTTATTTCCTTTTTAAAATAATATTCAATAACATTGACTTTGTGAAAATAAAAACAAAACTCAAACATCAAAAGTGAAACCCAAAATTAAATGCAACACATTTTGGAAATGCATACTTTATGCACATGTGAAAGTGCCCAAGTTAGCCCCCCCATAATATGCTTTCATTTGTACATGTTTTCAAAAAAAAATGTTTGTTTCAATTTGAAACATGTACAAGTCTATCAACGTGAAAGTGTAACTTGTAACAATTACAAGCCTATTCACTATTTGCATATCTTTCTTCCTAGGAATTGGGCTTTTGGGCACATTTGACATTGAAATACTTGGAAGGGGTTGACCTTTCACAAATCCCACACACAAAAAATGTCAAACAAATCGACAACTAACATATAATTTCAATATTGCACATGACAAATGACTATAGACCTCAAAAATGCACATGACAAATGACAACATAATTGATTTGACAAACTTCAAAAATATAATAAATCTAAAGAAAAATATAAGCACAAACCCAACTATGTAGAATTGACAATTCACCTCAAAATCCAAGGATAAATCTAGCCATAAATATAAACACACAAAAATAAAAACTAACCTCAAAATCAAAGGATAAATCCACCCATAACTCCAACCACATAACATTGACAATGCACTTCAAAATTTAAGCATAAGTCCAAGGACAAATCTAACCACAAATGAACCTATGATTGACCCACAAATTATTTATAAAAAAATGGGTTAAATATGATTCCATATGAATAATTAACATAGAAATTTGACCATAATTCAAACATTATACGCCAACATATATCCTACAAACCATAACCAAATTGACCACTTGGAATGCTACACATGACAACAAATCTTACAAAGGATATAAATTGCAACATACGATTGATAAAAATTACAAAGGACTTTAGTTATAAACATATGATTAAGAAATTATTCACATAAAATTTGAAATGAACTCCTAGTCATAATTGAAGACTATAAAACATTGTTAGGTTCTACCCATTTCATCATACAAAAATTGTAATAGATGTTAGGCGAGGAAATACCTTGCATTGTAACACCAGATAGGTCTTTAACTCCAACATAGTAGGGCATCTTTGTCCAACATTGCAAACACATTAAGGAAAAAACACAATCATAGTACTTGCATATGAAACAAGATGCTAACCAAAAAAAAACATTTTATGAAAGAAAAAACAAGAATTTGAAATGTCAAATATAATTACATGAAATTAAAGCTTGAATCTATTTCAAAGATATCCTAATCCTCAATTAATTTCTTGTGTTTTTCAAATATAGTTACTTCACATGTCAAAAAATCAAACATGCTTTAGGTTTCAAGGGTGAAACAGTTAACATGAATGTCATTAGGTTAATTTTTGACTTGTTCTTGCTTTGAGAATGAACAAATCCAAATTCTTTATCCCTAATTTGAACTATTTCAGATTACTAATGACCTTTGCAACATTGAAAATTTGTTCTACTTCAATCGATGATCTTACAATGTTAGTGATGTGATGAGCTAAGGAGAAATGAAGAAATTGCATTACATGATTTGCTTAGTGAATTTTCAATATTTGTTGTTCACATAAAGAGTCATTAAAACAATTGTAATTCATTATTCAAGGTGGACATGATTGCATCATCATTTGATACAATATGCCCAAAAAAAATCATCAATTTCAACTATCCTTAGCTCTATTGCTACCTTAACAAGGTTCAAACAAAAAAACACATATAATTTGAAAGAAAGCACAAAATATTTGTTTCTTATTTTATAACAATTTAAATGGTAATTGCATTCTTATGACATTTTGTATAACCTTCATGATCTTGAAACAAGGGTTGAACATGATAGTAAACATATTGTGGGCCTTGGATCAATTGTAAGTTGAAGAAAATGTGAAAAATGAAGTCATAATGTTGACAACTTGTGTCATCATCTTGAATTTGAGCTATTGCAATTTTAAATCAAAGTCCCCACATATCAATGGCTAAATTAAAATTTGAACCTTCACCACATTAGCCTTCATGGCAATGCACAAAATGAAGTAAAAAGAGAGTGCATTTGACAACAACCAATAACCGTAACCTTGGTTCAAAACATAAAATTTTGTGCAACAAGGAATATTATATATAATGGTTTGAACAATAGCACAAATTTGAAATATTGGCATGCTAGAAGACATATGTAAAACTTCATACTATCCATAACAAATGGAAATAACATCTTGTATTCAAATGTTTTTACAAACATGATGAATTGAAAAGTAAAATATTTCTTTGCAAATTTTTTGAAAATCTTAGTTGGCAACCTAACAACTATGTAAAATTCCATCCACTATTTGCCTACCTTTCCCAAATTTATAATCCAAGTGACATTCTTTTGCAACAATAATTGAATTGCATTCAAGCCACCCTTTGAAAACTTGACACAAACTTTGGCATCATTAGTAACATATTGGGTTGCCTTTGACATGGCATGGTCAAAAAATATGATCCTACAAACAAACATGCTAATTAAAAGGAAAAACAAGAAACCATGGAAGTTAATATATAAATGAAGGTATTCTAATTAAACCCCTCATTTTTTATGTAGGCAATTACATAATTTGTTAAACAATCTAAAGGAATCCAACATAATGTTTACTTAGTTTGGCATGGTTACACTTGTCGTATTCTGCACCTCAAATATAATGCCATTAATAGTCACATGGCTGGGCTTCCATGAGTTGTTCATGAAGTTGATAACCATGGAAAGGTATTGTAACTAACACAAAACGTCTAAAAATCAAATGAACAAGTACAAATAACCTATATAAGAAATAAGAATAATTATTTCATCTTTGTACTTGGTTTTGTCTATCATATTTGGGAGTGGTTTAACCACCATCTAGTGTCAAGATGGAAATTTTTCACATTCACATTGTCATAAAACCAATCACCTAAATCAAAAAATCTTAAGAGAATAAATTTTCAATATATAAATTGATAACCTTTTGCAACATATCACACTTTTAAAAATGAAGGTTGTGCAAGGTCTACTTTGTTGTAACGGTGTTGATTGTTGAAGAAGTTTATGATATAAAAATGTGAAACAATTTTCCTCTTCTTTGCAAGTTGTTTGTCACTTTTAATTTTTGTCACAATCTTAGTTTTTAGCTTTTGACCAATTTTAAATCACAAAAATAGAAGTACGTTATGAGGTTATTTTAAAATTCAAACAATTTGCACAATTGTGAAAAATGATAATGAAACGAGTCCCAACATTTCCAAGTGGATTCTCATTTTGGGAGTTGAAGTCCCATGGTGTTTCAAATCTAAAAAATGATTAATAGCCAAATTCACAATTTGACTATTGACCAAAAAACCTAGGAAAATGGGTCAAATGATTTTTGAATGAGGTGTGCAATATGGTGTTAGAAAAGTGTTTTCAAAAGTTAGAACCTTTCCTTTGAAAGCTTTTCAATTGTAATATTTATGCAAATAATTATGAATTTGTAAAGTTGCAGGATTCATAATTTAACAAAATTCAATTTTCTTGGTTTGTGTAAATTAATTTCACCTTGAACTCACATTTTTGAGTTGTTCTTAGTTTCATCCTAGAATTCTCACACCTTATTTCTTTGTGGGGATTAGGGAATGTGCTTCATGTTTACATTAATTATTTCAAAAATATAAAAAATTGCCATGTTTTTTTCACCTTCAATAACACTTGGCAAATCTAGGGGTGTGTCAAATTTTGGCACCCTTTGTAATGAAAGAAACCCCCATTTCATGTATTGTTTTGAATATTTGATGAAATATACATTTTTTCAAAACACTTGTGTATTGTGTTTCTTATTGTAGTTTACATGCCCTTCATTCTTCCTTTAGGTCAAGATATTGGCATCATGTTCCGGTGGAATAAGGCAACACACAACACACATCATCTACAAGATGCATAAATTCATTTTTGAAACATCATTCACAACAAATTATTTTTTCAATAATTTGACATCTGACCAAAAGGGCACCATACATTTTGATTGGTTAAGACCCAGAGAATGAGAAGCTCCCAAGTTGAATCTACTTCAAAATTAGATGCCTTTTGTGATCTAAACTTTACTTTAGTATGAAAAGCAAAATACAAAGTTGCTTTTCTCATAAAAAATTACTCTTGTAGGTTGCATGACATTCTTGAATTGTCATTGCTCACAATAAAGAGAATTAAAAGGCAACATGAGAACATGAACATTTTATGAAGCTCATGACAATAGTGATGAGGCTTATCTTTTTAAGTAATGATGAAGTTCAAAAAGACAATAAGTATGATGAAACTACAATCATCATCATGATGAGCTTGAAAAAATGACCTAACAATGAGGAGGTTTTGCAACTTAGACACCCAACAAGAATTAGGGGGAAAAAAAGGTGGACAATGCAAAGGGGTTCAAGAAGGTGGAAAAACAAACAACAATAAAACAAGATGAAAAAACAAAGCAGAAAATAGGAGAAAGACAATGGTGTTTATCGTAGTACCTTTACCATTTCGGTATGAATTAAATATTTTTTGTTTTGCCAAACTTTTGAAAAATTATTCATTGTTTGTGCCAAAATTTTCATAAATTTAAAAGTTGAACTATCAGGAATTGAACCAAAGGCCTTCCATGATTTAAAAGTGAAATAGTCTAGATGCACTAGACTATTCCATAACCTTGAAAAAACCTTGTTTATTATTTTCTATAATCATTACTTGCAAAAAATTTCAAAATAAAAAAAACTAGGTGTTGAAGTTAAGATTTCAAATTTAAATAAGTATTCGATAGTTTGTTGCCAAAATGGTAAACGTACTACGATATTTAAAAGATGGAAATACAAACATAATGATGAAGTTCGAAAAATTGGCATGACAAGGAAAATGACTCAATGAAGATCAAGAAGCTTAATTTTGAAGCTTTAGACGTATTGTGATGTAACTTAAGAAGCTTGATGATTCAATGCATTTCAAAAAGCTTAATGACATGAAATTCAATCAAGTTTGAGTGATCTTACCTACAAGATGATGTGACTAAATCAATGATGCAACCAACTTGAAGTCCTATGATCTACATCAAGAAAGAGAGATAGGGGAAAGGGAGAAAAAAAGGGTGGAGTTTGGATATGGAGAAACAAATGAAAAAAAAAAAAAAAAACTTGAAAGTAATGG
>Ga0209611_10000132_pt1 | contig 88368 bp, 68 predicted proteins | sample S1TSphgellanicum_3_FD_187693 | JGI IMG/M metagenome (GOLD analysis project Ga0209611, IMG submission 187693) | Host-associated microbial communities from peat moss isolated from Minnesota, USA - S1T2_Fc - Sphagnum magellanicum MG (SPAdes) (version 2) | ecosystem: Host-associated > Plants > Peat... | reverse complement strand
TGCATCCTTCTTCAAGGACCAGTCTGTTCAAAGCCAGTGAACAACTGTAACTCCTGCTGCAATTAGAGTATAGGTGCAAAAGCACTGTGACTGAGCAGTCGCGAAGCTCAAGCCTGATTGCTGAAAGCGCAAGACTAACCAGACATTGCACAAGAAAACGGCTTATCGATGATGACCTTCCTTTGTGCAAATTCTCCACAGGAGGAGGATTGCCACCATCTCCCTGGCATTACAAAGACATGAGATGAGCATTATGAAAATCCCCAGAAACAAAATCACATCCTCCTCCCGCTCTTGCTGCTGTTACAAAGTGCAGAATTCCCATCATCGTCATCATCAGAAGACGACAAGAAGAAGCGGGAAGAACAAGAACATACCTGAGAGTGATCATGAGAGGAGGATGATGGGATGTCATCTGCTGCTGCTGCTTCTTCTGCCTCCTCTGCAGCACTTGCTCTACTTTTTTCCCACCAGGTATCTTCTGCAGGCCTACACAGCAAACATCATTTGTCTATCTGTCTGTCTCCATCTCTACTTGCAAAACAGAAAATGTTTGACTGGATGCTCTCTTGCTCATCAGAGTAGAAATTGAGGCAAAAGAATGTTCTTTTTTTCCCCTTCTCCACACACAGTACCTGGGACAGAGAACAACGTGCATTCCTCACAGGATTCCTGTGAGCACAGCTGGAGTTCCCATGATACAGCTGCTCCAAGCACTGCTCTGGTGTTCTTGCCATCTGTGATGCTTCTCAACTGCAATTGTGGCATGAGAGACTTCTGCTGCCACCATATCCAGTAGAGAATAACTATGGTGGCTATATTTTCTTTCAGAACATGGATGACTTTGAAGCAGCTGTACAGTGTGAGCAGCTATAGTGGGCCATCTCCCTTGATATATAATGTCATGGTTGAATGACTGCTCAAGCTCATGTATCACCAACTGCTCAAGCCTGAAGCCCGAGTATGGAGAAACGAGTCAAAGCAATTGCAACCTTCGGAACTTTGCCTCCTACTTGCAAATTAGCATTGCCATCTAGCTCCAAAAGGAATCCTTCTCCAGGCCCTGCTACCATCCATGTAGAGTGAAAATGAGAGTTAGAGCTGAATTGCCTCTTGAAGATCAGTGGAGTGATTGACACGAAGGTCACTAGGCATGTGAGATGCTTATCTTGAGAAAAACCAATCACCAATTCGGAAGGCAGGCATACCTGCAGCGCAAGCACCAGCTTGCACTAGAACCAAAGAGAAACTGCTTATTTGTGGATACCAAGCCTTCAAATCCTGCAGCAGCTGCTTGAGGAGGACCATCCTGCTTTGCTTCTCCTTGATGTCTGCGAGGGGCTGATGATATTCACATCATCTGCTTAGATCTCCTTGTGGGTGCCCAAGGAGGAAGCGACAGTGACTGCTGCGTAGTCCCTGACAAGGGAGTCGATCCATCCTGATCACCTCCATCGCTGCTGGGTTTGAACTGATGCTCAAGTGCATTTCTGGATTGCTCTTTGCTAGGCAGATTGGGTACTGCTGTGGCAGTTTCGGCAAAAAGCTTTGTGTAAATGCCAAAATACTCTACCAGTGTAGATAAAGCTAACATTTGCACAAACAACATACCCCCCTGTTTTATGTGAATGAAAAACACAAGGGCCAAAAAGCAATGCACATTATTAAGAACAGATGCAAAAAAGCTCAGTGAGACCATTAACGCAGACAAATAGTAAACAACAAAATACACCTGAAGACACAAAAACACAATACTAAAACTTGATGAAGACAGAAAAATAGAATGGGTCTCCAGAACTTGCCTCTGTAACAAAAGTGATGCTTTGCAAGTCTTTGGTAATACCCAAATTCATGCGAAGAGTACTGCCACCTGATGCAACGAGCACAACCTTGGCTACAATAGCTTCCATTCGACCAGCCATCACCATTACTCTGCCAACTTCTGCTGTTGCAGATACCCAAAACATGGTATTGTTGTTTTCCCTGAGCTTGTTGACATTGACTGGTTTTTGTGTGTGGATTTGATTCGTTGTTGTCATGTTCTTTCACAGCAAGGTTTCTCAGAGACTTTGATCGGCCAAGCAATGGAGTTCCAGACTCATCAGGTAACAATTGTGACAAGTCAACAGCAGTACTGCTAGAAACATGTGATAGTAGACGGGATTTCGGTACCACCACAGCTGTTCTTGTCTCATTGGATTTTTTGGATCCGAGTTGGTTGGTATCCACATATTGTACTGGCTGCACCTTATACTCCTACACTTGATTTCTGGAAGCTACCTCCTCATCTGCAGCACCAGCAGATATACCCTCTCCCACAAGTTTCGGCCCCCAGAGCTTGACTACACAACGATCTATGGCACAGTTTGTCGTGCCTGGCAATTGCATGAGCAGTTTGAATTCCTGAATACTGTCACTGGCCATATCACTACTATGATCCAAACTAGACAGTTGGTGGCCACTTCTCAGCTCTCTTTTGGGTGGTTCTGGTGACAGCACCCCATCACTGACAACCTCAACTGTCGCCCCATCTAGATCTGCAAACAAATGAGAGTCGTGTCCATCTCCCAACAGTAGATCAAGAGAAAACACTTTTGTGACAAGATACGCTCCTGGTCCTTTGCGTGGACCAGGTAACTGGATGTTCCACCCACTCGTTGCTATCTCCCGGGTGGTGTTGTCCCTATTTCTGCCATTACCCACTTCGGGTTTTGATGTGGAGGAGCTGTCCTTGCTAACAACAAGAGCTGCATTCTTACTCGCTTCTCGAGAGCTGCTGCTGCTGCTATCTTTTTCTTCTAACTGCCTGTGACCACCGAATGAAACTTGAAAAGCTTCAAGTTGAGCATTGACACTAAGCCCAGTAGCATGTTCTCTGTAGATATGTGAAGACTAGACTCTCCCCCTCCAGTTCGATGGACAATCTCGCTGTTTGCACTATCCAACGTTTCACAAACTTCTGATGGTGCAGAGCGATCCTCATCAGTGAAAGCCGAAAATGATCCTTCACCACCCATGGATCTAGGTCTTGAGAGAAAACCATCTGTGAAAGCAATCCTGTACCGATTCAAAATCTGCATAACAGGATTCGCACAGAATAATGTCGATCTCTTGCTGTTTCCCACTTGCTTTTCTACCAGCTTGAAACTTTCTGTCCTTAACTTTCCAGTGACGTTATGATGGATTCATCAGCTGTGCCCACTTGCACACTGGAACCTTCTGCAACTAGGAGTTTAGATCTGAGAAAATACAGAAAGACCAAAAGCAAGGAAGAGAAATGTACTGCACCCCATTGCAGTGCACAGGTAGATACCTCTGATAAATCTGCCAATTCCTCCAGGTACATGTGGATGGTCACTCCCGCTACTTTAACGTCAATTGCCAATGACAGTGACTTGATTGGTCCCAGAGGTCCACACAAAACATCCCTGTGGCAGGCAGAAAAAGTGACTCATCACCTTAAAACAGCCGAAAAAATATATATATATATAAAACATGGCAAGAATGGAAGTGCTTAAGCATCAACATAAAAGCAACAAAATCCGTAGTGATGTGTTTGCCAAGGGAAGGAAGCAAGACATTCAAAAGGGGATCAAGTCCCATTTCCACTTGCGGAATGGACTATTGTGGTATAAGCAAAATTGGCTTTATGTTCCAAAACGGAGGTTAAGGGACGTGATTTTAAAGGAATGTCATGATGGGCCCCTTGCGGGCCAGGGTGGCACCACCACATTCCTCAAGAAGTCCTACTATTGGCCCAACTTGAAAGAGGATGCAGAGGAATACGTGAAGACTTGCTTGACTTGCCAACAAAACCTAGTACTCAATAAGAAGTAAGTCGGATTGTTGCGACCATTACCCATTCCGAAAGGGCTGTGGGAAAGTGTCTTCATGGATTTCATGGTGAACTTACGCCCATTAAGGGGCTTCGATGCCATCATGGTGGTGGTGGATCGATTTAGCAAGATGGCACACTTCATTCCCACCAAAGAAAATGCCACGACCCAAGAGACGGGAAGGTTATTCTTCACCCACGTGTTCAAGCATCATAACCTCCCAAAGGACATTGTGTCGGATCGAAACCCAAAGTTCACAAGCAAGTTTTGGAAAACCTTGTGGAAGCGCATGGGGTCAGAGCTCAAGATGAGCACCTCATTATGACCCCAAATGCATGGACAAACCGAGAGGGTTAACTTGGCGATCCAACAATTTTTTAAAAATTATGTGGTGGTGGATCAATAAGATTGAATGGACCATTTGGAGTTGGCCGAGTTTTGTTACAACAATTCGAAGCATTCAGCAACAGGGGCCACCCCTTTTCAAATGGTGACCAGCAAGTCACCAATTGTGCCCACAACTTGGGTTGGGCAACCTCCATGTGATGCGAGTGAGGAAGTACCCATGGTCACACAACTTGATGAAGAGAGGCGGCACTTGTGGGAAATGGCCAAGGCTAATTTTGAAAAAGCACATAAAAGGTACAAGGACTTTGAGGACAAGTCCCGACAAGAGGTGAACTTTGAAGAAAAGGATGAAGTGTGATTGAACATCAAGAATTTTCGATTGCCAGAAGGGTTGAGCCACAAGTTCTTGGGCCCATATGCAAGCCCATTTAAAGTGTTAGAAAATAAATTTCCTAACACTTACAAGTTAGAACTATCGGAAAATCTTAAGGTTCATCCCATATTTCATGTTTCGCTTTTGAAACCGGTTGCCCGTGATGCCTCAAGGCCCAATCGAAAGCACAATTCAAGCTCCCTTCTAGACTTGGTTCATAATGAACCGGAATTTGAAATGGAGACCGTGTTCAAGTCAAGGCAACTAAGGAGGTGAGAATGGGAGTATTTGGTTAAGTGGAAAGGATACTATCCAATAGAATCATTTTAGATGAATGAGTCCGAGATGGAACATGCCCAAGAAGCCATAGAAGAATTCCACAATAGACCAGCAAAGAGGCAAAGGAAACATAGAGTGTGATGAGGACATCACCTTTCTTTTAGTGGGGCGAAAAATTACACAAATGTACCACATCAAGTTGCAAGTGAAATAAAGGCTAAAGAGTTCTAAGAGATTGCATCACAAACATAATGAGTATGATAGAAAGGGGTTATCAAGTGGCATGGACAAATGGAACTCTTTTATGTAAGCCCAAATCAAAATTGGACTCCTAGGTGGGGGTTAAGTGACGCGTTCCCAAGTCCCTAGTTAGTCCCAAGTTGGGGCTAAATCACTCAAGTTGCGGAAATGTGGGGGACTAGGAGCACGCTCCTAGCTTCTAGCATTAAAGGGGGTGAGAGGGGCGGGATTAGACTAGGAAGAGAGACAAGCTACTTAGTTATTTGGTCCTGCATCCAAATCCAACCAACAAGTTGGTTAGAATTCATTCTACACACTTTCAGTGTTGGGACAAGCCACGGGCAACCTTGGACTCACTTGACTCACCACGGCCCGGGCTTGGGGGAAGCCACCACCTTCTTCCATATAGTATTCTCTGCAGCTTTCCACCGCACTTACATCCAAATGGCTTTTTTTTCCCGGGACTCCCAAAGTGGAGTCCCAAAACTGTCCCAGTTTGGACTTCCAAGACTTTGGGCGTTCATAACTTCTCACCCCAAGCTCGGATCGGGACAAGGTCTGAACCAAAGTTGTAGCTCTCCTCGAAAGCTATCCAACGGTGTATCGCACTCCACCTGCACACTCCGGGATCGGGTCGATTCCCGACTTTTAGTGGTCGGGAGTCAAACTAGCAGTTTGACTCCTGGCCTTTCTTTCGACCATAACTTGTGTTGCAGATGTCCAAATGGCTCATGCGAGGCCATTTTGAACATCTACACTTCAAGACCTTTCCAACGGTATAAATAGTGCTTCAATGCAAGGTGTTTTGACCCCTGAAATTGCACTCTAAATTTTCGGGAGTCTCAAAGGACTCCCAAATCCCATTTTCAGGAGTGTGAATGGCGACCTCACATTTCCCTCAAAGTGGGGTTGCGACAATAAGAGAAATCTTGGCCCCAAAAGAGGAGGCAAGCAAGGTGAGCTTGCGCGGACATGCACATGCCCAAAGTGCATCCTAAGGGGTTGGTTGGTAATGGTGGCCAATGTGGGAAATCATGACCCCGTTCATGTACTATAATCGCGTAGCTTGGGACTTAGGTTTTTGCAAAGCCTAAACGTCTTTTCTCGTACCTTGATAGGCACACCTTTAATTAAGCTTGATTGTTGTGATCAAGGCGCAAAGGTGGAAAAGGAGTCATGTCAAGTAACTTAGGTCAAGATTAGACTTAACTTGAGTTCCTCATGAAGGGAAGGTTGAAAGAATGGCCTCCTAAATAGGGTTTTGTCAATTAGGCTAGTTTAGGTCTTTTGACGAAGCAATGGTTCATAATCATTCAAATATAAATCCTAACTACCCACCTTTAGTGTCATTCATTAAAGATCAATTAGGTTATATATTGAGAAAATTTTTAAAAACAAAAAAAAACCCACAATAAAAAGTAAGAAAATAAGAGTTTCAAAAATTACAAATAACAAAAAAAAAGGTAAAAATAAAAAACACAAAAAACCAGATAAACTCAAAACTAAAAACTAAAAACTAAATTTACAAAAAAACTTAAACCCCCAAATTCATTAAACAACGATTTATAATAAAAGGATAAAATAAACAACACAAAACATAAAGGCCACAAAAACCTCAAATAAAGACACATAATAAAACCATGAAAAAAGAAAAAAATAATCACAAAGGCCTGGAATAGAGGTACACAAAATAGAAAATTAAAAAGAACTAAAGATACATGAAGGAAAACCAAAGAAAAAACTAATGAAAAAGGTCCCAAAAAAAATAAAAAGAAAAATTATGAACTGGAAAAGGACGGGAGAGAGAGGAAGGCATGAAAAAATAGGAGGTAGGGGGTAGGAGAAAAAAAAAATTGACCATCGATAATGGATAAAGTTTGAAAGGTCATGGATGGATATGTGACATGGCAAATATGAAGATGAAGGATTACAAAGAATGAATGTTGATAGAGAAAATAATGACCTTGAAGATGTTGTAATAGGGTATGGATGTATGATATTGTGGATTAAAACAAATTATGTTCATGATTATGGATGAAGTTTGAAAGGTCATGGATGAATATGTGACATAACAATGGATAATAAAGGTCATGGATGAAGGATACATAGAAAATGAAAATTGAAAAGAGAAATTAATAACCTTGTAGATGTAGTAGTAGGGTACATGGATGTATGAAGAACATCATTGGTCATGATGGATGCATGATGCTGTGGATTAGAACATGTGTTGATAATGGATGAAGTTTGAAAGGTCATGAATGGACATGTGATGTGACGATGGTTAAGGAAGGTGGATGAAAGATTTATGGAAAGTGAAAGATAAAAAAGAGAAAAGTTTTATTACCCTCTTGATGTTGTAGTAGGATTATGTATGGATGTATGAGGTGCATGAGTCATGATAGATGATGCATGATATTTGGTGTGGATTAAAACACATTTGTTGATCATGGATGGATATGTGACATGACAACGGATAAGCAACATGGATGAAGGATTTATGAAAAAAGTTGGAGAAAGAGAAAATTAATGATGCTCAAGATGTTGTAGTAGGGGCAGTTTAGGGTTAATGATGTATGGATGTATGAGGTGAATGGGCCATGATAGATGATGCATGATATTGGTGTGGATTAAAACACATTTGTTGATCATGGATGAAGTTTGAAAACTCATGGATGGATATGTAATATGACAATGGATAAGGAACATGGATGAAAGATTTACGAAGAAAATTGAAAAAAGAGAAAATTAATAACACTCTAGATGTTGTAGTAGGGGTGGTTTAGGGTTATGCATGGATGGATGTATGAGATGCATGGGTCATGATGGACGATGCATGATACCTGGGTGGATTAAAACACACTTGTTGATTATAGATGAAGTTAGAAAGCTCATGGATGGATATGCGACGTGAGGATGGATGAGGACGGTGGATGAAAGATTATCCAAAACCAAATCCCGGCGCAAAAGGGAAAGAAGGATTTGCAGCGTTTTCTCTCTCTCTCTCTCGCCCAAGTCTCCGCCATCGCACTCCCGCAGTAGCGGAAGAACCATCGCTTTGCTGCGGAAATGGCGACTGCGGTTTTGCATTCCGCAGTAGTAGGTCACACTACAGCAGCTGTGGAGAGGTTTTGTGGTGCGAAGAAGAAGAACAAGGGATGGGTGGGTGGTGGAAGGTTGTCTCTTTCATCTGCAAGGAGTGAGAGCTTGGTAGGGCAACAACAACAACAACAACAACAACAATCATCGCTGCTGAGCGTGGTGGCATTGCCTGCCTCCCAAAGGAAAGCGCCAGGAACCCTTACCCTGATACAGGCCACGGCCACCGTCAACTCAGATTCCAAGACTAGAGTTGCCCTGGTGCGAATTGGAACCCGTGGCAGGTGGGTGACTCGCCTCTCTCTCTTCATCTTTCTCTGATGGGTTGGGTGGGTTTTTCCCTGCCACGCACTTTTTTTTCTCACTCTGTTCATTGAGATTTGGGTCACTGGGATTAAAAAAATCCTCATTTTTTGGATGAAGAAATCTTTGTTCCAAGGGGACAGTATTTGTGCAGCCAGAACCATTTTTTCCATAGAAGTAGACACAAGGTGAGATGGTGTGGAAAGTGATGTGGGGTTTGGGTTGTGGAATCCATGTGAAGAAGAGTTTGTTTTACATGAGTTTTTTCTGGCTATCTTTGTGTTGTCAAATATCATAGATTGTTGTGAGACATGATGCATAACAAGGGGAGAGAGGAGTGAAGAGACTTTTTTTTCCCTCTAGGCTGGATTTATTTTTTTAGTTGAGTAATATGAGAGGGGTGGGGCTAGGGTTGCAGTCCTCTAGCATTAGCTCAGGCTTACCAGACTCGGGACAAACTAAAGGCAGCACATCCAGAGCTTGCTGAGGAAGGTGCACTTGAGATCATCATAATAAAGACAACAGGTGACAAGATTTTGAACCAGCCACTGGCAGACATTGGAGGCAAGGGATTATTTACAAAGGAAATTGATGATGCATTACTGGGTGGCGAAATCGACATTGCTGTCCACTCAATGAAGGATGTGCCTACGTATCTTCCTGAAGGTACAATCTTGCCTTGTAATTTGCCACGAGAGGATGTGCGGGATGCTTTTATTTGCCCGACTGCATCATCACTTGCTGAACTTCCAGCTGGAAGTGTGGTGGGAAGTGCTTCACTTCGGCGTCAGTCACAAATTCTTTATCGCCACCCAGACTTGAAGGTTTGACCCTTCCTTCTTTTCCCCTGTTTCTCTTCTTTCCATGCTTGAAAACTAACTGGGTCCTAGTTAGGGTTTGGGGATTATGACTGTAGTAAGGCATGCAACCTCATCTTGGTTGATTCCTTTTCAATGTGGCACATCTTGTGGGTGACAAGTATGTCTTTGTCTTCAACACACAAGAATTTTGTGGCCTTTTGTTTCACTTGTTGTGCAGGGATGAAAGTAAATGTCCCCTTGTCCAATGGCAAGGTCCTTAGTCAATTACTCACATTGATGGTTGATGTTTGCAGGTGGTGAATTTCAGAGGGAATGTGCAGACACGGTTAAGGAAGCTCAGTGAAGGCACAGTTCAGGCAACACTTTTGGCACTAGCTGGGCTTAAGCGCTTGGACATGACACAGCATGTAACTGCTATTCTTGAAACTGATGAGATGCTTCCAGCAATTGCTCAAGGAGCCATCGGCATTGCCTGCCGATCCAATGACTCCACAATGGTGAGTATGTCTCTTAGACTAGAAATTTTTTACAACAAGCTCACGACTACTCTCCCTGGTTTACTTACTGTGTGTGGTTTTTTTGGGATCACTTCAAGGTTTGTGTTCAAATTGCATGCATCCTTTTTTGCTAGAGTGCCTTACTGTAGAAAGGCATTGATATGCAGGAGAAGTACTTGGCAACACTGAATCATGAGGACACAAGGCTTGCAGTATCTTGTGAGAGGGCCTTTCTGGCAACCCTGGATGGCTCTTGCCGTACACCAATTGCGGGTCTGGCTCAGCGGAATGAAAATGGGTCATGCACATTCCGTGGACTTGTTGCATCCCCTGATGGAAAGCAAGGTTCAAATCTTTCTCCACTTTTTTCCTGCTTTCCATTTCAACAGCAGATTAGTGTCTTAATGTTTGTCTATGAGAGTGGACTTGAGGTTTGTCATATTTCTAGGCAAAAGACCTGTTCCTTTATAAACTTGTGGCTTGGCAACTATCTGCTATCTGTGAAACCCCTGCCTACGCTTTTGAAATTTGTTGCAAAAGCTGAAGCACCTGGTGGCTTGATGCAGTGCTAGAGACCTCACGTGAAGGTTCATTTGAATATGATGACATGGTAGCTCTTGCAAAGGATGCAGGCCAGGAGCTCCTTCAAAGAGCCGGCCCAAATTTCTTCAGTTGGTAAATGACCCACAACATAAGAAGAGACAGCGTGATCAATCACATTCAAAGTAACAACAGAAGTTTAGTATTTGATAGAGGGTACCACATAGATCTTTTGCACTTGCTGGTATGTACTACACCCATTTCATGGTACAATTTAGCTTCCATGTCAAAGGTGGGTAAGCCCATCCATGTAATTTCACACAATTTTGAAGGTAAGGAATGTACAAGGATGAGGCTGGATGCAAAAGACTCTTCCACACCTATTTCATGGTATAATTTAGCTTCCATGTCGAAGGTGGGTAAGCCCATCAATGTAATTTCACACGATTTTGAAAGGTAAGCAATGTACAAGGATGAGGCAGGATGCAAAAGACTCTTCCAGTGGTGGTTACAACTTTGAAGTAACCTCTTGAACTGTCTCACCACAATGTAAATTCGGAATCATGACTACAAATTATACCACTACCACACAAGCTGAACATCCTTACGTGGCTGTTGTAGATCTTCAGTATCACAGATGTAACAGACTACAAAAATGTAACAAAGGACAATTCTGCAGTAAGAACAATGATGCTGAGAAAGGATGAAATATATAGGTTGGCAAAAATAATACATCCTTCATAATTCTGCAGTAGGAACAATGATGGTGAGAAAGGAAGAAATATATAGGTTGGCAAGAATAATACATCCTTTGGTGTTCAAAGCATATGCAACTCTGTAGTTCTTTCTTTGTTTCCACCTCAGAGTAATCCTTTTTCAACTACCATCTAGCCAACCTAAACACTAAATGAACATTCTGACAGGGAAACTCGAATTAAAGTTTTGTCCGTTTGCGTGCAGTATTCATATAAGGCCTCATGACCCATTCATTTTGGGCTTCCACTTGGTCCACTGTTCCAAGCTTTATCTGCATATCCAGATGTAGTAGTTCAGTAAAACATTTACAATGCTACAAAATTACAGTATTTCATAAGAATAAAGAAATCTCCATTCTCATGATTAAGAAAAAACAAATTACAGTGGAAAACTACAAGGTATACTCTGTTCCTGCAAAGAGCCAGGAGCCTTCAGAAAATACAGCAAGATGGGTAGTAGCAAACCTGATAAAGCCGGAGCTCAAACCTAGGACCAACTTCTTTTAAGTCGATTGATTTCACACCACCTGGTTTTTCATACACATGGTGCCTAGTCATTTCCACACCCAAACATATCAGCAACCCAGCATGCTAAAGTACACAAAAGGTTTCCCAATTCTTCACCATCTCTAAGAAATGAGCAACTTCATTGATACATTTACAAGGCTACTACGAACAAGATCCAGCTAAAAAAACAATAAAGGTTTTCAATTTCAAAAAGGTGAGATCTACAGAAAGAAAAGAATGCTGTGGAATCATGACCTCAGACACCTAAACCCTAAACCCTGATGTCCTTCAGAAACTCGTGACAAAAGTAACACACCTAAAGGAGATGTAGTCTAACTCATTGGCAAATGTGATGATACGTTTTGAGTCTGACTTAGGTACTGGGAATAGGTGCTTTAAAATGTTGGCTGTTCTCTGCCCAAGCTGTTGGAATCCTCCGCACACACAAAAACCCAAACCATTGTTAACTCCCAATCTGGTAACACAGATGAGCATCACAGACTAGCATGCTCTACATCTAGCAAATCATATAATACGGACTGCTGTCTAAAGGTGAGCAGAAGATGAATTTTTCATGGATATGGCGCAAAGAAAAACACATGGTTTTTAAGGATACAGCAGGCAGATGTAAACACCTTGGTACTGAAATTGTTGAGTATAAGATGAGGGTATGCCTCTGACATTGTACCAAGAACGCTCTTATCCTTAATGTCATGCCTTGTCACCTGGTCACATATCAGCAAACTCACATTATTCTCATATGGACAGACAGGCACAAGTGCATTCCTGAATAGTCTATTAGAGAGTGGGTCTACTAGTGTATATTCTTCCTTTCTCACAACAGTGGTATGATCAGCCTCCATGCATGCAGATGCATTTGATTGTTAGTTGGTTTTACTTGGTATTTCTGGAGAGAAGAGAGTATTCCACTTACCACATTGAGAAGTCCAAAATATGCTGTTGGGCCAAAAGGCAGATGGCACACAATTAGACCATCAGGCTCCCCACGGTGCTCATGAACCATGACTATGTCTGTAAAGTCACTAGCCCGACAAGACTCAACAATCTCTGATATTACCTGTCAAGTCCACATCCAATTTGCTAAGAGTTTCAGTGGAGCTAGATAGTCAAATCACAAAATGACATTACTAACAGGAGTACAAAATATAATCTTTCCTTGTGACTTAAAAGTGTTCACTCTTGTTGTATTAGAGGAAAACACACTCTGCTAGCAACCTCACTTAATTAGCAATTAAAATGCAGAGAACCCAAAAGTCCCATACCTGGCCTCCTCTGTTTATCCTCTGGGTATTTGGAAACACAATCTTCAACTCCTGCATACATAATACCACCAAACCAGTGCCATTCAGAGAGGCAGTTATCCATGTGGTAGCAAAATGTTGCAAAATACTGCTTTAACTCATGATGCAATCAACACAAGGATGAAATATACAACTCTCACAAGTAGCAAGAAATCTCCATACTCAGGATTAAGGTAATCAGGACTAGGCAAAAACATTTTCCTTTTGAATCAATGTAAAAAAATCCCAGAGAAAGGATTGAAGAACAGGGAAGAAGAGATACACAGAAGGGAAGAACTAGAACAAAAAGAACAATAGAACTAGCAGCAAGGACCCTAAAACAATAAAACTGGCACCAAAGTTCACCCTAAAGATAAAACCTTAAATATAGCCCATGTTCCTTAGTCACCTCCATATTGTCATTTAACAATGAAGATGAGAGAATACCACAGAGTCAGGGTGGGGAGACAACCTTCACAAATTGGACAAGGCGGCTACTGGGGTCCCGAGAAGTTGTTATGAGAATCTTGGGGTCTTGCTGCCCTGCCAGGGCATACTCGTCATCGATGGTGGATTTGAACTCTGATGATCAATAGACAATCATTCCCATCTAATGAGTGCCACCACTTCATATTCAAGATTCAAGGGATGTGATTGATGATGGCTCACCTACTGACATCAGCACCGGCAGGAAAGCTATCTGGAATGGCTCCAGGCATTTCCATCTTAAGCATTTGAATGTGGAACATTGGAAACGGCCCAATTTCACCTTCATACTGCTCTGGACAATGCAAGAGCATATTATGCTAAAAAAAACCTAATACCCTAATCTTATCTAGTCCTCTGCCCCTGTACAAAGTAAGCATTTAAGACAAAGGCACATGGGGGTGGGAACCCTAAACCCTAAAACAAATCCTTTAACAAAACCAAATGGGAAGACAGACAAACAAATAAACTGCACAATCTGGTAACATAGCACCTGCAGTTATCTCGTCCTCGAGATCGATTTCTTGACGCAAAGCTGCCTCTTCATTCCTTAGCTCCGTCGGAATAGGTTTTCCCTCTACAAGTGACAACACAATCTCCCCTCCCCTAGATCAATCCATGACGAAATCCGTTCAGTACTAACGCAACTGTTTATGTTAAAAAAGAAAGAAAAAGATTTCCAGAGAAGCCTACACAAGCTTGCCCTCTGAAACCACAATGCTGTTCTCGCACAGTTGCAAAAACGGAAAAAAAAAAAAAACAAACCTGCAAGAGCTTGCTTAATTTTCCTCTTCTTCTCGTACAGAGATCGTTCCTTGCCCTCAAGGCTCTTCCTGTACAAATATTCGCGGCGCAGCCGCGTACTTCTTCGAAGCATTATCAACTTCTCTGACGCTCTCCGCTGCGCACCCGCACAAATGCCCCCTCCTTCCTCAGCTCTCCATTTTCGAGCTTCTCCAATTAGGGTTAGAGTTAGGGCTAGTAGAATTAGGGTTACAAACCAGCCTTACAACTAGGTTACAATTAGGGTTTTGGGCAGGTTGTTGTGTTGTTACTCGAGGCGGGCAGTGCGGGCAGAATTAGATGAACTGCACTTTTGCTCACACCCAGACAAAATTTGCAAGAGGGCTGTAAATAAACAAATAATACTTCAGATCTTTTTTTTTCTTGATTTTCTGTCTGTTCTAGCATCTATCTGAAAATTTAATATCTGGAAATTCAGGACCCTTCTTCCTGGGCTTTCCCATTCTCTGTTAACCTTCTATAATGAGATTATTAGAATTAGGGTTTTGGGCAGATTGTTGGTTTTTCTTGGGGGGCAGTGTGGGCCAGCAAAATTGGATGACAGCACTGTTTTGTTCACACCATTTATCTGCAAAATGACTGGCTGATACTTCAGACATTTATTTTTTGTCTGCCCAAGGACCTCTCTCCAAGTCCGTAACTAACCATTGTGAGAATCTCACACCATTGTGAGAATCTCAATGACCTGACCGTCATCAGGTCATGAGTTAAAAGCAATAACCTGTGACCTGCATTTTTATTACTGACCGATTACCCTACCCGCAGCAACCATTGGGTCTATCTTTCTATACCCACACCGCTTCTGTATGAAAACATCATAATTGCTCTCTTCATGTATGAAAATGGCATTTATAGTACATCCATTTCAGATATTTCATTAATGATAAAATCGATGACACAGTTGTTTGCAACAGTATGTAAGAACCCTCTTGTAACTCATCATATCCAAAGCGTCCAAGACGGTCTGCACTGTCACTACAAAATTGCTTTGAAGACTGCTAAAAAGTAGTCTATTCTAAACATCACTTGATGCTCCAGAATTTGTTAATGCTGTTGTGTAATATGCCAGTGGTTGCCCTGCAAATTGAAATGTAAGATCCCGAGTAATCACAACCAAACCCTTTCGGTGTATACTCAACTGCTTGGACTATTTCTTTCACAATGGAGTTTCACTGAAAACATGCTTTATTTTCAAGATTCATTGTACCTCACAAGCATTCAGCTATATACACATTTCTTCTGACATTTGATATCTCAGCAGTCTGCAGTCTACACCTTGAAATCCAGGGGTAGAAATGAATCATACTCTCCTTCTGGGTCAACCCAAATCAATGAGTGTCAGCTTGAGGGGTGTTTTCTCTTTTGACCTCCTTTCTTAACATTGAAATTTGCTCTGCCACAAAACAAGCAGGGTGCAGAATAGTGATGTCACAGCAAACCTTACAAAGACCGTAAACCCTAAACCTTGCAAGTCATTCTGTATTGTATGGTAGATTAGCACAATCTAAAGTTGTATCCTATCTAAGTTGGCATGAATTAAGGCATTAGTGCAAGTTGTGTCAGAAAATATCAATATACTCTTCAAATTGGCAACTTCCCATTGAGATCCAGATTGTAAGGCCCTTTTGTTTGATGCCTGTCACTTCCCAACCAAAGTTTCATCTGGGAGCAAAAAGACTGTCTTGGGAGCTAGAGTTCTTGAAGTGTGATGACTTCCACAAACTAATCACAAAGATAGCAGAAAGAAATTGCGTACCCGCAAGTAGAGCATGCTTTGTGATGCTTGCAGAAAATTGAGAGACATACTGAGCAAACAAAGCCCATGTCAATTGTCCTCTTGTGACAAAAGCACCTGTCTTCCCACAAGACAACAATTATGCAAAATGGGCTGAGCATATCCCTGAGATGTTCTCAATATCTCTAGCTGATTCAAAGGAACAAATTAATATCAACAACAGACCTACAGACTGAATGAGAGTCCTTATGTGAGAATGACATGACTTAAACCTGTCAACAGAAACCAGAAAACCCTGTGCCTGCACACTCTTAAACCTGAAAAAGCTTATGGAACAAATCCAAAAAGCAAAGCAAAACTGACAATATTGTAGCAAAACATAAGCACATTAGAATTGCTCACTCTCAAAACCCCTGACAGCAAATGGCAAACCTGAAAGCCCAAATGCACATGACTGAGCAATACTCTCTAAACCAGAGGAACTGCAGCAAATTGTAGAATATACCAGCTTACTAGTTGGGCAGTCCAGCAATTCAAGAAAGGTTAATCTGATTTCCCTACATGTACAGGAAGGAAAGGGAGGCTTACGAAGCTCGAAAATCAACACCAGCTGACCGTGGAAGCTGTAAGAACTGACGAGAATAGAGATCTGTTGCAAACACCATCTGCACCCTTCCCACATTACGTTCTGCCCTTTTTTGGCAAAAGAACCCATCAAACTAAAAATTGCTGAATGTGCTAGCTAAAAAAGAACTGCATTTAGAATATCAATAGAACTTAATACTCAGCACAAAGGCCTGCATATGCCCTACCGTCAGATACTGAAAGAGACCTTCTGGTTGAGGAGGCTTCATATAAATCCCACCTGTTATATGGGAAGCCTGGCCCACCAAAGCATAGTCAAGAGAGTTTACCACCGGACAGTAAGTAGGTGAAAGTAACCTGATGAGTTTAGGAAAAGAAATGCAATATCCATGAAATTCTAAATCCTAGTCAGTACAACACAGTATGCTGATACTTTCATTACAGTGAAAATGTTTAGCTCAGTCCGGATATGATGTGTCCATCCATACCTGCTGCAGAAAAGCTGAGTGCTGGCTTCCAACAATACAGGCATCAATTGGAACCTGCGGTCCTTTGAACATTAACACATTATGTACAGGAAAAGGCTAAAGAAATGGTGAGTACAATCCCCATTGTGAGAGAACATCTCCTTGATTAGAGCTTGAGTGTTAAGGCATGCAGTCACCCTAAGGGTGCAAAGACAGATTGGTGGTTTCAAAAAAGGATTAGAGCTGACTTCAAGCCTGATGAGTTTTCATCATTCATGTGTCCTTGATAACTTTCCACTTGGAATGGACAAGAAGATACTTACTGAGCACCGCTGGGCAGAAAAAATGGAGTTCATTACAGCAATGTATCTGCCAAAATAGCAACATAAAATGACCAACAAATCAGAAAACCAATATACAGCTAAGCATAGACACACACAGTGAATGGAAAATCATCAACTCAGCCCTGTGTGTTGGCAGACACCACCAAATCAGGTTCAGCAGAGAAACACCTTCCAAGGGAAGGTCTTGATCATTCACTTACTGTTGAGGAGCATCAGGGAAGCCTTGCACACACAGAATCTGTTAAAACTGCACTGGGTTAGGTTCTTTTGATTCAATGCTCAAGTTTGGCCATAGCAAACAGACCTTGTTTGTAAAAAACGAGAAGGAGCAGGATAAGAAATGGTGACTTTTGAAGCAAATTTAAAATTACTAAAGAATGAAAAGATGACAAGTAAATTGCCTCACAAAAGCCCAAAGAACAGTTCCCAAGAATTTTTCAACAGCCCTTCAAATGCTCTGTTCTGACAACAAGGATCAAGTGAGGAATCCACATACATCAACTCACCCGAGGTTGAGGGGGTGCAGTAGGCTTTCTCAAAATTCTCTGAATGTCTGAAACACATTGGGAGTCAAGCAAAAGACTCATATGGCGGAGAAACCAACAGGAAGACCAGAGCAAAATGAAGTCCCTCATATCAACAAGATGATGGAAAAGGTCTCAATGTATTGACCACATAAAAGCTTCTGCTTAAACTGCCAACAGTGATAAATAAAAAATCAAAGTGCAATTACATATAGTGAACCTGATTTCTGAACCTTGAACCTCAGACCCTAAACCCTCCTCCCTCTGCTGGGATGGACAGAAACTCAATCTAGAAAAAAACTCAAGAAAAAAAATCTACTTCCAAGACCAATCGCTGTCACGGGTGGTGCATTTCAGAGAGCTTAAAAACAAAGCTTCCAGACCTCTAGGGAACCCTTCTATTATGACAAGAACAATGCTAGCATTGGATACAGCAAAGTGCCATAGAAAGGGACCCAGACAGGTTTGAGAACTGGTTCTCCACAGGTCCCAGGTTTGTTTCAGCCGCCCCATCCTTTTTCACAAACTCTTGCAATTTCTGAGTAATTGTAGTTGATCGAGATTCAGGCTGTTTGTCCTGTTTTGATCGCCCACTTGCAGTACCGTCAATTGCTGCTGAGTCATACAAAAATGTGCTGAAACCCACCACAACAGCAATCAAACAGCAAGTAAGCCAGATTCATACTATTGCAACCCACCCACCTTGCAGCATGAGTTCATAGGTTTTGGGGGTAGAAATTAAAGAGGAATATTGTTCAGTGACTAAAGCATGAGTGAAACATTAGAGATCCAGGCTTATATACCATGCACTTGCGCCCATGGCAATCACCGTAACTTGGTTGAGATGACTGAGCAACAGGATACAATTGATAAATACAAGAACCTGCTACATTACAAAACGAAGCTTTGAATCAAAGGAATGCATTGCACATAACAATTAATACCTTGATCAACAATTTCTCACTTGAGGAAAAAATTTCTGCCCTAAAACTCTGAACCATGTCAGTTAAACCACTTCAATGATCTTAGGGTTTCCAGACACTCTGAAAGCAAAGATGTGATTCAGTCTTAAAACAACCTAAAATCCTGAAACCCTGAAACCTGAAAACTTTCAATTCTTTGACTCTTGCATTCTGTGTAACTGGGTGAGCATTTCAGGACAAACAGTTCTTCAGATAAAAGATTTCTCTATTGAGGAACAATTTTCTGCCCTACAACTCTGAACCATGTCAATGACACTGCTTCAATGATCTTAGGGTTCCCAGGCACTCTGAAAGAAAAAATGTGATTCAGTATTAAACAACCAAAACCCTAAAACCTTCAATTCTTCAAATCTTGCACTCTGTGTAACCAGGTGAGCATCTCAGGACAAACTTTTTTTCGCTGAAAGCTAGAATATACAAAACTTCGGTCCAACTTCTTTGCCTCTACACAAGGAGGCATGGCTTAAACAGCTTCAAGCCCTAAAACTCTAAACCCTAAAACCTTGAATTCTTCAAATCGTGCACTCTATGCAACCAGCGGTCATCTCAGGAAAATGTTTTTCGCTGAAAGCTAGAAGATACTTCGATCCAACTTCTTTTGCCTCTAGACAAGGGGCGTGGAGGGGATGGCCAGTCCTGGATTTGCCCTAGAATGTAAAAGTGTCGAGTTGATTAGTGAAATCACTCAAACCAGCAAGCGATGCCTTCTTCTTCAGTTCAGAATCACAAAAAATCTCGTCTGAAGTCTCCAACGAAACTGCTGTAAGAAAGGAAAGAGAGAACTTTACATGCTGGAAAAATTGCTCGAAAGTGAAACCGGTGCTGGTTTTTGTACCCCAAAAGTAGGGATTAACATCAAGCAATATCACAACCGCACTCACATCATCTGCGCACACATCCCGCCAGCCGACACAAAATATCTCTCCCCAAGTTTTCACTCCCACATTTCCTCAAACCAGACACAAAGCCGAAGGACCTAAAGATGTCACGGCCTTTCAATTGATTTAAGCAAGGCCTTTTTTTTTTTCTTTGGGGCCACCACAAATTTCAGTAAAGCTGGGAAGATTTGCAACAAGACGGGAGAGTGGAAAGCGTACCAGAGCGAGGAGTGGACATCGCCGAAGACATGGTGGTTCGACGACGACGAGCACTGCAGTTCTGAAACCGTCTCCTTCACTCTTCGGTCCTAGGGTTTCAGCGCAAAGCCTTAGGGTTTCCAGTCTTCTCCAGTCACCTCGCCCTGCGTTTTGAAGGGTGGGGACGGGTCCCCGATACGAGGGCAGCTCCCAGGGTATAGGGAGGGTATAGGGACTTCATTTTTCCTACTCAACAACAATTTATTTTTTCCCAAGGTTGATTTTTGGACATGTTACAAAGCAAATGAAAAGCCCTAAAAATTATTTAAAAAAAAAAAAAAAAACTTGTCTATCCAAAAAAGAATGAAAAATTGAAAAAAATTCTTGTCCCATTGAAAGTTTTAAAAAAAAGAAAAAAAAAGGCAATCAAATGAAAAATAAAAAAAAGAAAGTGCCTTTCACCAATAGGAATGGTTGCTAAGAAAAGATAGGTATTATTAAGGCCTTCCATTAAGGGGGAATGGCCATTGTCAATTGGGTTAACTTCGATGATGGTTATTTATTACTAGAATGCATAACCCTAAAAGCTTTGGTGAAGTGGTTGAATCTTACTTATATGATTTCAATCCACTCACTCCAACCCACACAATGTCCACCTTAAATTGTCTTGAAAATTTGAAGATTGTTCTTTTGGACTTACCTTTCTTTGGCTCTTGGTTCGTGTATTTGAGAATATCAAAAACATCTTGTATTTAAAAGTGTGGTCTAATAGCTTGTATTCTAATTATCATAGCTTCAAGTTCATCTAGAATGTTGGGTTCTTATAAGTTGAAAAGACCAAGCAAGGAAAGACCCGTTACAATATATATTTTGTTCTCTTTGTTTAATGGGCAAAGTTTTAGAAAGGTGCCCAACTTATGATATAGAGGAACATGTATTTTCATATCACTTAAGCTTTCTTCTTCTTTCATCTATGCAATGTTTTTTTGTTTTTTCATTTTTGAAATGTAGCATGGGTTGTGATCATTTCACAAAAGATTTAGCTTTAATGATGATAAGTTTTCATAAAATTGTCATACAAATAGAAAATTAACAGAAAATTTGCCTTAAATGGCCTTTGAAAAATCACCTTCCATGCACTATGGAAGGATTATTTTATAGAAACAACAAACTAGAAAAAAAAAACATGAGCATGAAAGCAAACTAGACGTGCAAGCAATTGTGGATAATTTCAATGAAAAATTTCATGACCTTGTGTTTAATGCATCCGAATTGTTTAGTCCCAAGTATTATCCACTTGAAGAAAATGCACGTTTCAATATGTGGGAGTAGTGGTTGGAAAGGTTGACATCAAAACTCAAGTTATTGAAGACTTTATTAAAGGGATGCAAGCAAAGGTGAATTGCTAGAATTTGTGAAGAAATTAAGGCATGAATGTGAGAATAAGTCACTATTTGAAGCTTGGAGGTGTTGTGGAAGCATATGAATGGATGGTTTGTTAATTGGCCACAACCCATGCAACTTTGATAGAAAGTACTTGTTATTCTTACAAATATTATTATTTGTGAAAAGGGTTTTTCCAAGCAAAATGCAATCAAAAGTCACTTGTGAGCTTCCTTGAAATTGGATACTTTGGATGCTTTGATGAAAATTTCACTATGCAACATTGAAATGGACAACATGAACTAGAGGGTGGTTTTCAAGGTGTGGCAAAACATGAAAAATCATAGGATTCTTATTTTAAAATAATTGTCAAAGTTTAAACTTAAATTGTACTTTAATGGGGACCTTTTGAATTTATTTTTTTTAAATGAAAAAAATGTAGTTCATAAAAAAAAAATTTAATGTTGGACATTAGATTTAAACATCTTTATTTAGTGTCTTCATTTATTGGTCATGAACAAAGGAATGCATTCTTGAGAAATATGATACAATGTCCTTATATCTTAGATGTTTATGAAATGTCATCATCATTTTGCACCCGTTGGTTAAATTTGAAAGTGACATTGCAAATTAAGGAGTTAAAGATGAAAACTATAGTTTGGATTTTTTGAAATCACAATCAACACAAATAAACTAGTAAAGGAGCTCGTGAATAAAAAAACTTTTGACTTTTAGGCAATATCAAGTTGATGTTCAAAGACATCAAATGCCCTTTTCAAAGGTGGGGGAAACATGAGACTATGTTTTCTATTGTTTGATTCCTTCTCTATAAATCTTGGGGATTGTTGAATAACAAATTGAAATGAAAATAATTGTGTTTTTAAATTGAATATTAATTAATATAAGAAGATGTAATTTGTAATAGATAATTTAATCAAATTGATTTTTGTAAACAAAATTTAATGATAACTTAGGGTTAGTTGCAAGTCTTCATCTAGCTTGGTACATGTAATTTAAATTGACATAGATTTTAAAGAAATTTTTTAAAAAATTTAAAGGACTTTTGAAAAAGATGAAGTCATGAAAATAAAAAATTTGAATAAAAAAAATTGTTACAAACTTTGTAATCAAACTTTAACATATTTTTAGTTTTTTAACTATAAAAAAATCTATTTTAATAAATGAAAATTTGATAATTGAATTGTGAAAATTGAATGTGAATTTTTTTTTTTGTTGCATTTATGAAACCAATATCTTTGAGAATTGGTTAAGTATGAAAAAAATAAAAATCATATACCCTAATCAATATTTGTTAACCCAATTTTTTTTCAGGAAAATAAACCGATTTAGTTTTCATAAATTTGTACAAAAATTAAAATTGACCAATTTTCAAAAAAAAAAAAAAAAAGCCATCCAATAATAGTTTAAATTTGAATATTGTAAATAGGTGAATCTTAAATTAGGGTTTAGGTTTTATTTTTGAGTCAACGGTTAGGTCAAGTTCATTTAATTTTTACTTGGAACCTTTAAATATTAAGTTTTGAAGAATCACCCACATTGTAAAAACCTTCCCCTTCACACACATCATGATTTATATATGTTTATGTTTATGATAATATTCAATTGGTTTTATAAGATGAGTAAAACCCTAGTTGGGGGAGATTCCCAAATTATGAGGTTAGATTATAGTGCCTACCACCACCTTATCCTAGTCCTTTTATTTTGGGAATGCCCTTATTCTAAAGTTCTAACCTACATGCAAAACATTGGCATTTTTTTTCAAATTTTTTTTTAAAATTTAATTTTTTTTTATTTTTGGTGTATTTGGATGACAAGTTACCATGCAAAATTTATCCCCCACAAACATTGGGGCATTTCAAAAAATGAAACGCATGTTCCAAATGGCATTTCATTTTTCGAAACGCCTTGTTTTTTCCTCCCCTATGATAGCCATTGTTGGTTACCACATAAAAAAGAAAAAAAGAAATGAAAATTATGCTTATGTTCCCAATGAATTTAGTGGATATGACAATCATTTTAATTAATGTTAAGTTATCTCCACAAATATCAAACATTTTGTGCCAAAATTGTCACATGTTATAAAATATGACAAAATACAACATATTTTCAAACTTTAAAAACATGCACAAACATCTTAAATGTAAAATTAATAAAATTATGGTGTGATCAAAACTTGGCCACAAATTGCCCTTTCTCTGATCCTATCTAGTTGGGTAACTATCAAACATGAAATACCTTGCATCTTTTAATAGTGAAAACCATTTCATAATCAGAGAAAAACAAACATACCCATACATTCATGATTATAATTCAAACCTACCACACCACACCCTTTGACATTTAGTTCATTTAACTAATCCTTCACATGAACCCAATTCAACTACATAGAATAACAAATCAACATACACCAAAAGGAAAAAGAGATCCAATTTATATATGTATTCCCAAAAATTGATTCAAGTTTCCATGCATTCAAAAAAATTGTGTTAATACATCTTTGTAAAATTTTCAAAACCAAATCTTAGAGCCTTAGTCCGCCCATTGAACTCTGTGTCTTCCTTCACTAAATTAGTATTCAAGACCTTCTAGACCCAAGTTCCAAAAATAAGTTATATGTCACAATTAAAACTTAAACAAAAAAATTCCCCTTGTCGTTAGATCATCACCGTGCACAATTAGATTTAGCCTTCATTTACTATGCATGGATGTAATACAAAATTAAGGCCTAATAAAAAATCACATATCTTAAAATGCCTCTTCAATTGGATTGGAGAATAAAAAATAAAATATTATTTCACGGTGCATATGTGATCATTCACCTTTCAATTTGTTTGTGTCTACACAAACAACAATTCATCCATCAAGATGGAAGTTGTAATTTAGGCCGAGGTTTCTCCCAAACTTATTCATTGGCATCTTGCAACACACATATGCATGTTTCATCATCTAAATCTTGAGTCCAAATGTGATCTCTGTACCTAACAAACTTGTAAGGTCCTTTTTAGTTTGCTTCTAGTCCTTTTTTCTTGCCATGTTTCCTCATCTTCACCAAGCTCCTACTAACTTAGCAAACATTAATCCCAACTCCATGTGTAATTCTTGGATCAACTTTCATCTTTGCTTTGGTTTGGAAGCCATCAAACCTTAGAAATACAAATGCTCACCTTGCCATTAATACTATTACATTTTCTTGGAAATCCTTTCTTTTTCATTGGGAGAGACACCTACTAGTACCTCCCCGTGCTGCAAAATGTATACCTAAGCACCCAACACCATCCTAGATGTTAAGGCAATTGTCCTCTTTGGCCCCTTGTTACAAATACTTGCATGTGAAGGCTCCTTAATGCATCCACTTCCTTTTGAACCATGTGCATCAACTACCATTGTTCTTATCCGCCCATCCATATAGACTACCATGTCTTCTTCCATCCCCAAATGTGAAGTTCTAGATTGCATTTACATTTTGACCCTTTAAATTCCAAGGGTTTTATAATCAAGTCATCTTCAACATCTTCCTCCCTATTTAGAGTAAAAACATGGCAAGTTTCCATTTTCCTTAAACTGCACAATTTGTCATGATTGATGTCAAAGCAACAATGCACATGTAGCCATTTGTTTTTACTACGCAATTCCAAATTCTAGGACTTGCACCTAATTCCTTTCCATTCTATGGGCAACCCAATACCAAAGATTGACATCATAACAATATCCTGGACTTTGCTTTGGAAATCATCCTCTCTTTCTTAATCTCATGCAAGATTTTTGTTGAGTTCCTCGACATTTGTGTGCTTAATGGCTTGGTGATGGACTATATTGCAAAGTTGAAATCTTGCAACATGCCCACCCGCCTACCCCTTTTCCCATGCACATCACAAATACTAGCTAGTCACTTTAGCAACTTGTGATCCATACGAAGAATAAAAGGGCTTGTATGTAGCTATTGATGAAAATGCACAATTCCCCAAATCAATGCATAGCATTCACCCTCCATGGAGTGATAATTCCTCGATGTGCCTTAGACAAGCCCTAGCTTTTCACACCCTTGCCCTCACAAATGATCATCTTTCAATAGTGCTTCTTCTTCTCCCATGCAAATCTCATTCTCACTTATGCACCAGTGCTCCACCTAGGAGCTCTTTGTTGCTCTAGCCTCAATGGCATTCAAAGGAGTCACTACTATAACATTGATCATATTGAGCTTAATAACTTGTTGAACATCTAGCCCAAGTCCATTACAAAACCTGGTTCAAGCCATCTCTCTCCACATCGACGTCTGCGCCTATTTTGAGCAAGAAATCAAGACCCATGAGCATGTTGCACCCATTGGTATCCACAGTCATGAAAGTCATGTATATAGCATTTGATTCCACCCACCCACACCAAGTTCTCAATCCTTCCCATAGCCTGAGTTGTAATGCCAGAGGTTGTTGTTTTGTAGCTTTTTGATCCTATAACCATGTGCAGATCAACCCTAACTCCTTGACTGCTTCCATGAACATGATGGACATCCAGGCGCCTGTATCAACTAGCAGGTGAAGAAGGCTCATGCTGCAACTATGCATTTTCTTCCAAGTGCACCCACATTCCACAAAAGGTGCATCACATTCCACATTTGTTCATTCTATTTTGCTGGTTCTCTCCATTCTTTGAAGAATTGCTTAACATCGTACCCAGTCTGCTTGCATGAAAAACAAGTCACAGATGAAGTAGCTCCCAAAGCTTCAGAAGCAAGAGCTACATATCGAGCTTCGGCTTCTTTACTGAAAAAGTTGGTCAGAGTTGCGTATTAAGGTGTTAACTTGCCTTTCTGCGGCAGTCTCAAAGGTTTCTACCTCGTCGTCCTCCTCTCTTTCAAGGATTCAAATGGGGTTTCCCCCCCCCCCCCCCCCCCCCCCCCCCCCATCTCCCATAACACTCTCTCCACTTCTTCAACAACTTTCACTACCACTTCCAATCCAACATAACTTCAACCGACGCACAACTTTTATTTTATCTGTAGTCGAAGTCTTGGAAAAAAAAGTCTCCTGTGCTCAGCCTCAGCTATATGATCTTTAAGAAAATATTTCTCAAGTTGAACTACGTAGCTTGTAACCCTTTGGCAATGCGCCTCCTGGTGGATTGCTTTGAGTTTCATACATTACATATTTCGTTTTCGTCAATTATGCCTGGAAACGTTGCAATCATCTAGGTCCCTAAGCGTGGCCTAATCTGGAGGAGCAGGGTTCAATTGTCGAAATCACTCCTTTGCTTTGTCCTTCACGTTCAACTTGAGGCTACCCTGAACTAGGTAGCCGCCCTTTGACATTCAGATCCTTCAGCTAATCCTTCACACCAGCCCAACTCAACTGTAGAATACGTCCGAGCAGATCAACATGCAGCGAAAGGAAAAGCGGATCCAATTTAGATCTCTATTCCCCAAAATTGAATCAGGTCTCCATGCATTTAAAAAATACGTACATCCTCGTAAAATTTTGCAAAACCAAATCTCAAAGCCTTAGTCCACCCACTGAGCTCCTTGCCTTCCTTCACTAAATCAGTACCCAAGACCTTCTAGATCCAGCTTCCAGAAGCAACAGTTACCTTAGGCTGCATTTACGACTTTAAACAAAACATTCCCTTCTATCCATTAGATCGCCACCATGCAAAATCAGATCTGTCCCTCATTTGCTATGCATCGCTGCAGTAGAGAAATTAAGGCCTGATCAGTCATCACAGACTCTAGAATCCCTCCTCAGCTGGAGATAAAAAATAAGACACCATGATTTCATGCCACAACAGAATGTTCACATTCAGCAAACTGAATAATAGGAATTTATGTGAAGAATAGAGCACTTCGCTTTTGGTAATGCAGATGAAGGAATTTGCACCTTAAACTTGGCTAACTTCATCGTTGCAAGGAAGTACCAGGGAGTAGGGTGGCAAGTGAGCGTGGAGAACGAAAGTAATCCCAACACTAGGGTTTGGAGCAAAAACTAGGGTTTGGAGATCATGCGATTCCTTCCTTTGCTCCTTGGAGAGGGGTAGGAGGAGTGTGGGGAAGTTGCAGAGGTGCTTGAGAAGAAGAAGAAGAAGAAGAAGAAGTTGCGCTTGGCTGAATTTCATCCCAGAGAGTGTTTTTTTCCTGACTCTGTCGGTGGTGGTGTTCACGGGAGGACTTCCGAGTGTAGGAGGAGGCAGTGTAGACGAAGAAAGGGGCGAGGAGAACTGGGGGGAGAGAGGGCGGGGAGGAAGGAGGAGAAGAAGAAGAGATGGCATCAGAAGACATTGACATGGTTACAGGGCCGTCGGGTGAAGGAAGCAGTGCAGGCGCCAGTTCCATTGCTGGAGCCAAGGGACCCAAGCGATTCGAGATCAAGAAGTGGAATGCCGTCGCGCTCTGGGCTTGGGGTATGCACAGTTAGTTTTCTCCTTGCTTCGATGGAGATTTCGTTTTCTTTAAGGTAGATTACAGAATCCCACTTGATGTATATAAGAATTGTCTTCACAACCAACGGAATCTTTTTGCCCAGATTTCTGGGCTGATTATTGTGCACTTTTCTACCCCCACTGTCGGGAGTACATAAGTGCGTAATCTATGGCAGCCTCTTACACTGCTATTTGTGATGAAGGTGATGATGGTCTGACACTTTGTGAGCAACTCTCATAAGGTTTATGACTGCACTCATCATTGTGTTACCTTCAAATTGCCGTTGTGGAGGTTTGTCCGCAATTTCATGGATTATATGTTTATAGGAGAAGAGGAGGCAGAAAGCAATACATCTGTTTGATTTTCGTGTTTCTTTAAGGATCCAAAGATTTTCAGGATAGGTGGAATCCTGAGATTACATAAAGAGGTGCAAGCACATGCAAGTGATGCTTAGAATGCTAAGGTGGTAATGACTAGTGATGAGGAGCTTTGGCTTGTGAAGTTGGGTTGTTTGCATATTGATGGTGAGCTTGGGGGAATTTCAATGTGACATCAACTCTGAGTTACATCTGCTGCAATAAGCTTCATCTCTGTCTTGCTGTGGATGTCTCAAATCATGGGAAGATTTTTCAGTTCTGGTTAGTCATTATGTAGGTATGTGGTTTTCTGATACTTACAAATGACTTTTTTGCAGATATTGTGGTTGACAATTGTGCTATCTGTCGCAACCACATCATGGATTTATGTAAGCGATTTGAATTCAAACTTTCATTCTACTAGGAATGAAGATTCTATAACATTGTCTTTGTTGTTGCCTGCCAAGGAAGATGACTTTCATTTTCCCTTCCTTATTTGGTTTGTTGGGTTGTGCTCACTACATTTGACCTGATGTTGATCTATCTCACAGGTATTGAATGCCAAGCAAATCAAGCAAGTGCAACCAGTGAGGAGTGCACTGTGGCTTGGGGTATGTTCCTCCTGTGTCCTCAAAGTCAGCCTTAGACTCTTGTCCCACATTCAAACTGTGGCTTTTTTCTTGCTGACATTGTTCTTCATATTGTTGGGAATGTTGGCCAGGTGTCTGCAACCATGCCTTCCACTTCCATTGCATAAGCAAGTGGCTTAAAACCCGACAAGTCTGCCCACTGGGTGTGTGGTAAACTCTGCAATTTTCAGTTGCTCTTCATCATCTTCATGAAATTTTGGTTGTCCAAATACACATTCCATGAGTTTGCAGCTATTAACCATTTCCATCATTCGCAGCATCTCAGTCTAAGTTTCTTTGAAAAGATAGGGGGCTTTAGACTTACACTCCCTGTTCTGCTTCAAGTGACTCCAGACAACAGTGAATGGGAGTTCCAGAAGTATGGACGCTGATGACTATTCCAGGCAATGGACTTCTACTGTGCGGTGGTGTGCATTGTGGAGAAGGCATGATCAGTGGACATAGATGTTGCCGAGGACTTGGAGTTCGGGAATGAATTTTTTTCTTTTGGTGTACAGTCAGTATACTATTTCTTGTAACAAAAGCATTTTAAGGGTAGGGTCAATAGTCACTCACTTGCAGGTGTGCCATCACCCAAACAAACCACAGGATCTTGAAAGGTCATGCCACAGTTGCATGTTCTGATGCCACTGCGCTGGATGGCCCTGTAGAGTTCCAAAAACCCTAAACCAAGATGAAGATTGCAGGCTCAATTGCCTTTGAATACTGTACACTCTGCCATCTGTATCATATCTGGAAGCAGCAGTTATTCATTTGAATCATAAAAACTCTTTTTTGGAACACTTCATTATCGTTGAAAAGTGTTTTCTGGGAGGCCCTCCAACTCTTGTGTCAGGCAGGCAAGCATCTCATAGCTTTCAGAACTGACTTGGTTGGATCCCTTTTGAAGAAGCAGAACATTAGGTGCCATCACAGTGATGGTACCCAAATTCAATGACATGATTCTTGTTGTTTCTTGATGACCATGTAGGATGGTGTTTCTGCATCCTTTGTTCATTTGGTTGCAGAAAGGATTGTATGTTATAGCATGATTTTGATGTTTTGGTGTACTGGGGATCACAGGTACCTAGTTTTAATGTGGTTCAGGATGTACTCACATACCTGTAGAGGTTGTAGCGTCATCCTCTAGGGTTTGCTGCTTCTTATAGATGGACATTGCAAAGAATGGGAGAAGTTGTTTGCCTCATTGCACTGATTCTGCCGCTTCACTCTGTTTCTCCAAACTCTAGCACCATGAGCTTTTCAGCTTGTTGCTCAGGGAGCTACTCCATCTCCCCATCGGAGAAGGCGCTGTGTTTGTTCACGCCGTTGAGGAAAATGCGCACCTACCTACGGGATCGAGATTCGGAACCAAAAGCCGGGCGCCGCTATTCCCTCGAGGTTCTCCCTCCGCCATGACGCCAATCAGAAGAAAAACAGTTCACAAAGCCAAACAAAACGCGGAGAGATTGTCGCGTAGCTTGAGAGATTGTACGCGAGCTCGGAACAAGAGCGGGAGACTTGCGCTGGGAAAGAGGATGTGAAGAAAGAGGAGGCGGAGGCGGCAGTACCTTTGAGAACAACGAGGGTTGCAACAAGATGCAGTCACGGAGATCATCATCATCATCATCGACGCTGCGACGGCCGCGGTTGCCACGACGCTCGCCGACTCGTCTGCTTTCCTTTCGGACTTTCGTATGGCTCGTGTTGTTGCTTCTTGTGCTGCTGGTCATCTCTCCCCAGCTTTACTTCTACACCAAACTGCTTCTTTCTCAAGTAATGTTGCACACCGATCGATGCTCACACCACCCGTGTAAACTGCTTTAAATAGAATGGCAGAATCCCACCATTGCAAAGCTTTTCTCTTGTTCTTGAAGCATATCATGATGCATTGAGAGGAAGTTCTTCTGAGAAAATTCCAGTTGCAACAAATCTTATGTGGACATGTTTTCTCCAAACACTAGAGTTTGGAAGAATGTAGGAAAAACCCCTAGCTTGATGGTATTGCAGCATGTTGCTGCTCCGATGTGATGGAAATTTGCCAAACAGTTTCTCTAGTTTGCTTGCCTCAGAGATGGACAAGATTCAAACATTGCATCTGTCAGCATCTGCATGAGAACAAGACAACGAGAAACTTGACACATGTGTAAGTATGTTGAAGCTGCTTCAGGTCATGAAAAGTTCTTCCAACATCAATTGAAGAAGAACCATCAGCAGGAGATGGGATTCTGCTATCCATTCTAGCCATGATATGCAAAATGGATTATACAATCACTTCAATAGGTTTTTGGTTTTATGGCAATTTGCAGGGGAAAAGACAGGAGTGTGAATGGTTGAACCATCCACCACTTGTTTGTGCTCATGCAGGCGACACATCTCAGGCTCCTCCAAATACTGTATGTTCAACATCCCCACCTTCCTCTCTGAGTGTAAACTTCAAATCCCACTTTCTTTGAACAGCTGATGGGCATTCCTAAACCCTAGACCCCAAGCCATTGTGATGTGTTTGTCAATAAACTCCTGTTATTGAGCTCCTGTGGCAGATGGCAGCATTTCGTCTGGCACTTGACATGCATGTTGACTGTATAGAAGTTGACGCTTCACGCACACGAGATGGGGTGCTGGTAGCACTGCATGATAGGTAACTTCCTTACAGCATGACTTTCTGGATATGATTAGTCGCGGTGTTCACACATGGTCTTGCCTTCTGGATCTCTGCAAGGTGCAAGTAGAGTTGTTAAAAGGAGCTGCAAGCCTCATGCTCTGAATGGCAGGGATTTGCAGAAAATGTCTGGAATCACAAGTGTGCATGTGGGTGATCTCAATGCTTCCCAGGTATGACCATGTTCACAGTTTCTGGTGTTGGCTTTGCAGATGCTGGGAGATTGTGCATTAGTCAATGCTTCATCCTCTCTAGTGCTCCTTTCTTCTTCAGCTTCTTGCCTCAATGTAAATATCCATTTTGTACTGCTCTACAGGTTTACGCTCTTCTTTTGTGGGATGGCTTGCAGATCTATGAACTTGATGCCGGTGCTGGGTTTCCTGAGCAGTTTCATCAGCAGCAAGTTCTCACCATCAAATCTGTCTTAAGGGTATTTTGTCTGACCTTTCACAAAGAGGAATAGTTGATTCTACATCTCATAGATAAAATCAGCCAACCTGGTACAAATGTCCCTAATCAATTAAGAGTGTATACCCCACGCTTTTCATATTGGCATTGCTCCCAATCTGCAAATAATCTCATGACAACCATATTATCAATGTGCTCCATCTTGCAAAGACCATTTGTGCACAAGCACTTACCCTCACAAGCTTGCTACAGCTAAAATGAGGATACTATTTGTTTTTTTTTTAATTAGCTATGTCTCTTGAGTGCGAGCCAATAATGTAGTGACTGAGTCTTCCATTGTTTCCAGAAATGCTACGGAAACTTAGGATGCAAATCTTGTACAACGGTTTGCCTGAAATTATGGGTGGATTATTATATACTTATTAACGCCCACCATCAGGAGCTGATTAAGTCAGGGGGTAGGCAGTTTGTCACTGCTACTTGGGATAATTAATTATGGCTTGACACTTTGTGAGCAACTCTCATAAGGCTATGACTGAATTCATTGTCATCAATTTGTTGTTGTGAAGGTTTCTCTGAACCTTCATAGGTCCATTTTGCAAATGCATTTTAGAGGATAACTTCTACTTCCTGTAAGAGGGCTGCCTTGAAAGTCTTGATGTTTACCTCTAGCTTGATGAGGGTTTGATATTTGTTTGCAGAAAGTAGTGTTTACAGTTTTATGTCCATAGTGACTTCAGTTCACCTTCTTTTGCAACAGTTGGTTGCAAAGCATGTAAATCAAGTCATCATTGATGCTAAAGTTGGGCCTCCACATTTTGAAGAAGGCATGGCTGCTGCCATATTCTCTTTGGTGAGTTGCTTATCTTGATTTTACAGATTACTTAGCTGGAATTGGTTCTGTCATTGTGTGCATTGAGTTCATCTCACAAAAAATGTCTGTATCTCACTCATCAGGCCTATGTTTGAATGCAGATTAGGGAAACAGGGTGCAACAATTGTATAATGTGGGCCAAATCTGACAAAATTGTGCAAGAGTTCATGTATCTCTCCCAGGATCCAGAGGTAAGGCTTTTGATGTTGAGCTTGACTGGCTGTTGCTCTGTAGAGCACATGCCATATGTATATCTGACCTTAGTGGCTGGGTGGATGTTTTGAGACAGTCCGTGGGCTACATAGTGATGAATGACACAGTGAGTGGCAAAGTGACGGAACTGCTACGGATGGAGGGAGCTCATGTTGTGGGTGCTTATCATGGTCTTGTGACAAAAAAACTAGTGACAACTGCCCACAGGTGCAAGCTCCTTGTCACTAGAATCAGTGTGTCTGATGACAGTGGGGCATTGTAGAGTAAAAATCTTTAAAATATTCTGTAGACGTGAAAGATGCGTATTCCAAAAGAGATAAAATATGCTTCTCTTCTATAATTTATTTGTGTTAGTGCATGGTTGCATATGGGTTATCTTCAAAAGATCTTGCTTTTTTCTCTTTTCTTGATTTCAGTTTTCTATTTTCTTTTCTTTTCTTTCTTTATTTTTTCTCTTTTCTTTTCCTTTGTCTTTGTGTCATTCTTTCTTCTTGGGCTCTGTGGTCTTCTCTTTTTTCCTTTAGGTTTCATTGAAGTAGCCAGTACCATTGCTGAGTTTTCCCATTACTGCCAATCTTGTGCCAATCGTTTAAGGTTTTGAAATAGACCTCCACCCGCTACTGGGAACTAAGAGGGGATGTCATATTTTGTGGTCAATACCATGCATGCTGCTGTTGTTCAAATTGTCCCTCAGTTCTTGATTATGTTTTTGGTTTGTTTTCTTTGCTCTTTAGGGTTGGATTTCCTCTACTTCATGCTTGCAGACTTGTTGCTGGTTTGTCATCAGATCTGAGATACCTCTAATCTTATCATTGGATCATCTCTCAATTCTATTCCAGTTGACTCAAATCATATAATTATGGAGAGATTCTTTGTACCTGTGAAGATATTAGTGCATGGTGACATGTAAAACAAGATGAGGTTACTGACCTTTATGTTGAAAAACATACTTTTGCAGAGCAGGAAAAAGAGTGCATGCTTGGACAGTGGATGATGAGTCAGTGATGCAAAGAACACTTAAAGCAGGTGTAGATGCCATAATAACCAGCCTACCTGGTGTGCTTCAACGTGTGATGAGCAGCGAGAGACAGCGGTGCATGGTCAATGGATTTTCTTAGCCTTCATTTCACTGCACCCTTTACACACAAGGGTTGGGGCAAATTTCAGAGTGATTCCAAGATGTAGGTGTTGCACACAATGCACATGGGTATTTTCAACACTCTCCCTTTGGATTTACTGTATCACTTTCCTGCAGTCTCTGCGACAAGCTAGATGATATTCTCACAGTGAAAAACTCAGTCAAACAGCAGGGTACTGATAAACAGGTTGATACTTAATACCTTGTTTTGCCACCCTAACATACTATATACACAGCCAAGGCTTTTTGGCACTTTGACACATTGGTCTTTCCAAAAGAAATGTTTCCGTTTTTTGGAGAGTGAAGATGGAACATGGAACCTGTACCAAGTATGGTTAAATTGAAAATTGGAGACCTGTGAACTTATGAATTCAACTATCAACAATTTCATCATTTTCTTTTTCATTCAAGGAGAGTATGGTTTGTTATATTGACATTTTGTAGAATGAACTATGAAGTCCGAAAATGGGCCAATCAACCATTGAAAATAGATTGGGTTTTAATTTATGGTTGTGGGTCACAGCAAGTTAGAAGCTCCAAGTGGTTGTGATTCATGACCACCTTGCAAGTGATTTGGGGTTCAATTCACCACTAGGCCGCTGTAGATGCTATTATTATAGCCTACCTACCCATGGTAGGTTTATTCATTGACAAACTAGTGATTGAAAATGCATCTGAGTAACAATGAAATGTCAAAAGAACAACTAGGCAATTTTGTTGGGTTCAAAATCAATCTTGTCCAAAATGTCATAGTTCATTCCACAAAGCTTTCTATTAAATTTCTCACCTTCTTCCTTCAGTAGGTTTATTCATTGACAAACTAGTGATTGAAAATGCATCTGAGTAACAATGAAATGTCAAAAGAACAACTAGGCAATTTTGTTGGGTTCAAAATCAATCTTGTCCAAAATGTAATAGTTCATTCCACAAAGCTTTCTATTAAATTTCTCACCTTCTTCCTTCACAACTCTTCCATCTCCAAGTATTTCTAATCTTTCAACCATAGAACTTTTTTGGTCATCACTTCTATTGTTGTGAAACATTGGCTAAATTGTTGTGTAAAATACAAAAATTGATGGTAGTTTCAAGTTTTATCAAACCTATTACCATTTTTGAAAATTTTCAAGTACCAAGAAAGTATTCTCTACCAGCACCCTTCCCAAGAATCCTTTTGAAAACATATATGTTTTTAAAAACCTTATTCACATGGCATAACTTTCCATTCTGCCACAAATCTGTGTAAAATTATAATTGAGGAGGGTGTGATCCTTGTATCTATAACTATAACCACTGGTTCTTGAAGAATATCATGATTTCTCTACTACTAGTACAAACTGGAATCTTCCATTGCACTCCATTGTGAACCCCTTCAAGCTTGGCTTGCTCAAAGATTCCAAAAATGTCTTACTTGAATCACAAACAGACTGCAGTTCAATGTTTTGTAATGTTACTATATCAACACCCAACACCTGTTGAACCTTGTGAAATCACTGCACAAAGCAACTCAGATATATCTATGAAATTGCAGAGAAACCTTCACAACAATAACTTGAAGATAACACACCAAACACCTATTGAAGCCTCATGAAATTGCAGCACAAGCAACTCAAATACATCTATTGCAGAGAAATCTTGACAACAAAAAAATTTGAAGATAACATGACAATGAATGCAGTCATAACCTCATGTGAGTTGCCTCACAAAGTCTCAGACCATGTCACCTTCATCATGAATAGCTAGCAGTGGCAAGCTGCCATTACCACCCACTGACCTCATGTGAGTGTAGGTAAGCATATATAATAATCCACTCAAAATGTGCAAACCATCAGATAGCTACATCCTGAGTTTCTGTCACATGTCCAGAAGAACCAGGAACACTCAGACATGATGCTAGCTAGCTAGCAACCCAATGTTGGAGTCTACATTTGGCTCTATGTAAGAACACAGTGGTTGCAGGTACCTTTGTTTCTTGTGCACTAAATTTGTTCCTGTTTGGGCTGGCTTGTCTGAAGTGGTCAGATCCTAAACTACAGCCCTTGTTTTAACAAGCACATTTGCAGAGAGCATTCAAAATCAGGTATTCTAACCTGTCTATAACCATTGCCATCTTCAAGCAATTGGACATAAATCAACAAACACTCTTGTGGATTTTGATACTGAGGAAATGCAAAAAGGGGAAAAGAGAGTGGTGAACAATCTTCTATTTGCTCACTGACCTCCTGCAAATGAACACAATAGGCAGCCCCACAAATGCTCATTGCAAAACACTCCCTGCTGTCCAGATGCATACTCCTTAGCAGAGATGATGCAGCCACTACAAAGGTTCATTTAGAAAATTCAGTTGCCTGAGACACATGAATCCACCAGCATGTGAAAAGTGCAGTCCACTTTCCAAACCCTCCACACAGACTTGGATTAAAACTTGCTACTACTTGCTGAACATGATATTACATATACCCTAGAAAGGGATCAGAGATGGAGATATTACACAGAGAGAATGAGTGACATCGTCAAGCTCTGCTCAGAATTGGTGTAACAACATACATTCCTGCAATTCTATGCAACTTAGGTGCTACAACCATTGCCAGAACAAGTAGAGAGATGATGATGACGATGATGATCCTTGAATGCAAATGGTCTCCCCCACTCCAGCAATCATCAATCTTGACTCAAACCCTAAACATAAAACCCTCCCTGTTTCTCCCAAAAAGAATTTTAAAATACTAAACTTGTCCTTTCAGCAAACAGATCGCTGACATCAACCTATACCAGGCACAAAACTTGTCCAAGAACTGGCATGGATTCCAGAACAAGACTGGAAGCTGAAAGGAAAAATATGTTGTTGCTGCAGCTGTGCACTAAGAAAGCAGCAGGACAGACGTCTACCTAACTGCAAGAAGGCTCTCTGACAATTAGGGTTAGGATTGAAGGTTGGAGCAAATTTAAAAGATTCACAGAAGAGAAAGAGCGGCTACCTAATGCTATTCCTCACCCCCAGAGCGTCGGAACTTCAGCTTCTGCAGTAGCATAGCATCGCGTGCAAGGGTGCGAGCTCGTTGGGGCTCCACATTCTGCCACGTGAGGCGACGCCCGAGTTCCATACAGCCCAACGAGATCACCACCCACATCGTTGCTGCTGTTACCCCGACCACTGTTCTCGGCCAGCAGTTCACCATCACGCTCCTTGCTTGCAGATTATTTGCAGCAGGCTGATGAGAGCAGAGCATGCCAAGCTGCTGCTGCTGCTCGCGGAGCTGCGCAGCTCGCGTTTTGCAGTCCGACGGAACGCAAGTGCGCGGCCAGACTGAACCACGCAGCACCCACCAGTGCACCACGAAGGGATGAATGATAAAATGGTCACGAGACAGTTTTCTGTTGGGTTCCGGTTCCGTAGATAACCATGGTGGTTACCTCAGGTGGTTTTTTTTTTCCTACCTACCTACCTACTAACAACCAGCTTGCGAGTGCTTGTTACCAGGTAGGTTGTAAACTCAGCCTTTTACCTGTGTATAAACCAGTGTTGGCCGGTTATCACCTTTTTGATATAACCACTGGGTAGGGTTTTTTTGGGGGGGCGATCACATGTTATCAATATCAATATATATAAAAACTTGGTTGTCAAGTAGATCATAAAAAATTTGGATAATAATTGCCGATTATGCATAAGTGTAGGTTATCAAACAACCAATTGATAACCACCTATTATCATGTCAATTATTAACTAGTAATAAGGTTTTTCTTTTTCAAAAATTATCTCTTTTATTTATATGTTTTTTGTATTAGTGTTTGAAGATTGATAACTTACTTGGAATGATAATTGGGTCATCTACATAAGTTATTAAAAATTTGAAATTTCAATATAAAGAAATTTCAATTTGACCAAATTTTTTTAAATAAAAAATTAATTGGTACCTATTATTATTAATAATCGAGTCAAAACTCAATAACCTAGCCATCATTGGTATGAACCATCTACTCACCTAATATTCACTTAAGTATGTTCCTACTTATCTATTCAAGAGGTGCATTTTTTTCACTACCTACCAATTAGCAACTTTCTTGGGGGTTGTTATTTAAGAGGCCGGTTGCTAGTATGTAGGTAGTAAAATCAACATTCACTTGGACATGGTATAAATCATTTGCTTAGATAAATAATCATTTGTTTTCCTACTTATCTACCTATATAAAGGACCTCCTTCTTATAAAAATGGGTTACCAAGGTGAAACTAGGTCAACTGAAATTAATTAAAGTTCATCCATAATTAAATCATAATGAAAATCTAGTGGATGGTGCACTTGTGGGTGCTAGTTTAATCATGTTGCTTTCTATCAAGTTCCAATTCCCTAGCTAGTGATGGCCATTTGCTCTTTTTTTTACTACATACCTACTAACAACACACAAGTTACCTACCTATTAACAACCTATTTGTGCATTGTTAATAGGTAGGTAATAAAATCTGGCCTTACTTATGTGCAAACATCTACTTACCTCTTTGTCACTTATTTTCCTACATGTCTACTTATACATCTACTTCTTACAAACTATGTTATCAAAGCAAAACTAGATATTAATTCAACTAAAGTTGGTTCATCCATAACTAAGTTGTAAAGGGCATCCAATGGATGTTGCATTAATGGGTACTTGTTCACACTAGCCAACATGTTTCATCCATAAGAAGGTGTTAGATTGGACTAGTGTCGTGATGTGTAATGTCGTGCGTACAATGTCGTAAGGGTGTAAATCCATAGTAAACTCTACTAAACAAAAAGAATAAAACCAGTCAAAAGTAAAAACTAATCAACCAAAAATAGATACATGCACAAATATATACAATGCGCAAGAGGAGGCTGAAATGAAATTTTCATGTATTCCCCCCCCCGCAAACCTGAATCAGGAAAAGCGTGGCATGGTCTGAATAGAAATCAAGGTGTTGTAGGAGAACATGATGAACAATACCAAATGCCGACAAGAACTTGAGTTAATTGTAACTTGAGGCAAAAAGATGGTATCCACCATTACAATTATCGCAAAACATCATCTGATCAGCATCGTCTATCCTCTGACATACCTAACATGGATAATCAAGTGTAGGAATCCAAGTCAATGTGATGATGGTAAGATCTAAATTCGGCAGGTGGCAAGGCACACAGTTTTGGAATGATCCCGAATTGTGCGTCCATCATCTTTTTGCAACTCCAACACACCTAAAGGCTAACCACTTTAATCTTCAAGATAGTGCGACTGGAAGAAATGTCTAGAATATCATTAGGTTGCTGCTAGAGAAACCCAAAATCACCAACATCAAATTGTTTTAGCTTAGGTTTGTAACTGCCACCTTGTGTGTGTGCATATCATAAGGTGTCTTGATGTTATGCAATGGACAAGTTCTCCATGGCCATGGGCATAACCCTCATGAATAGAACAGCCCTCTTTGCGATGACCCTAGCCCAAGTGTATGGAAAGTCCAAGTCCACAACCTGGTCCATTTGAACAGTAATGGAAGAGGGTGGAATGGGATGTCTTCCAAAAAGTAGAAAATAAGGAGACAAATGAGCCAAAGAAACGTGTTTGGACATCCTATAACCCATGGTGATGTAAGGGAGGGCCAAGTCTCAATCCTCTTTGTTCTTAGTGAAGCAAATCTTTTGAAGTCCTTCTTGCATGACTAAACCATCCTCTTTGCAAGGCTATCAACTTGGGGATGATCTCTTGAAGTCCGTCGATGGTCAATGAGAGCATGATCAAATAAGTTTTGGAATTCTCCCTTGAATTCTAATCCTTGATCAATAAGGCATTCAGCACAAACCCCAAACCTTTTTAGGACCTGTTATAAAAAAGCCCGGTCAGTGCTATGTGATGACTTGTCCAACAGCGTAACAAGCTCAACCCACTTTGAAAAATGCTCAATCATAATCATGATGTAGACATTACCCCTAAAGGTCTATGGTAACTTTCTAGCTAAATCACATGACCAGCGATAGAATATGCCCTGAATAGGGAGTGGAGAAAGCGTGAGTTATCAAGAAGAGAAGGAAGTTCTCATTCTATCACATTGTTCACACCTAGCAATGACATCTCGAACTTAAGCATACATACCTCTCTAATGGTAATGAAGAGCGAGAAGGTTATAAGTATGCTTAACTCCAAAGTGTCCAAGCTCCAAGTGTACCTTCTGAGTAAAACTAGTCGTTCATGTGGTGGAGGGACCACTCTATCACCTTGTGGTAAGCATCGGATGAGGTGATTGTCCCTCCATGAGTAGCATTTGGACCATTGTTGTATGTGATCCCGCTAACTTAATGTAACTTGGGGAGGGTATTCCCCATGCTGAAGAAACTTTAGAGTGTCCAAGTCCTCCCATATATCCACAATGGGATGCTCAACCAAATTACATTGTAGTAGTGCAATATAACTAGATGCATCAAATACATGTACTGTTGGAATTTGGTCAAAGTCTTGCCTGACTTCTAAGAAATCTTTAGAGGTAGTGAAGGGTCTCCGCAACATGGTATCCACATTTTGATGTGTAATATTAGGTTGGTGGATAACCTTGAACTCATACTTTTGAAATATAAGCGCCTAACGAGCTAACTTACCAATAAGCTTATCGTTGGTATCAACCACTTGATAGGTTGGTGGTCGGTATACAAAGTGAAATCAGTGCCATAAAGATAGGGCCTGAAATGTATGACAACCATACAACAACAAGGCACTCCCCTTTGTATGAAGAGTAGTTGCTCTCAGCCTTGTTATTGCTCCGAAATGCATAAGCAATAACATATTCTTTGCCTTCTTCATCAAGTTGGCCAAGAATAGCTCCAATACCAAGAGCATTCTAGTCAATGTGTAAAATAAAAACCTTGTTGAAATTAAGTCTTCTTAAAATGGGGAATTTTGAAAGCTTTTCCTTGAATGTGTTGAAAGGTTCCTGAGCTTCATCACTTCATGTCCAAGCAACATCCTTCTTTAATAATGCATAGAAAGGATGAACAATAGTACTAAAGTCTTGGACATAAATTTTGTAGTAATTACATAGTTCGATGAAGCTTCTCAATGTGTGAACATCAGTAGGATTATGCATCTCCTAAATGACTACTACTTTGGCTTAATGAGCCATAATACCATTTGGCAAAATTCTATGTTTAAGGTAGACTAGTGAGGTGATAACAAACTCAAACTTTTTAGGATGGATCTTCATATTGACTTCATGGAACCTGTTGAATAACTCCTCAAGATGAGCCAAGTGCTATAAGACTCCCTTGTTATACACTAGGACGTCATCTATGTAGCATTTCAGGAAATCTGCCACTTCAAGAACCTTGTCCATGACTAGCTGAAAAAAGATAAGTGCATCCTTCAATCGAAAAGGCATCACAAGCCATTTCCACAACTTGTTGCTTCCATGGAATGTCATTTTCTTGCAATCCTTCGAAATGAGCATAATTTAGTTAAAATTTTGCTTCAGATTCACAATTGTGAAGATGTTTGAGCCTCCAATGTTATCAAATAGTTCTTTAGGGATGGGCATGGGGTACCTGTCCTAAGGTGTAACTAGGTTCAAAGGCCTATAATCCCCACACATCCTTTTCTCAGTCCATAATCCAGCTAAATCTTTCTTTATTGGCATTACTATAACAGCTGCAAAATCAGAACTTGATGGTTGAATGAAACTAGCTTCATCGAGTTCTTTGCATCTTCCATCTACCAGTTCCCACTCATGTTCGCTCAACCTACGCCTCCTCCGATAGACATGTGTTTCATCTATAAGGTTTATGGAGAATTGTATGGTCTTACACCTACCTAAGTCTTTCATTGAGAATGCGAACACATTCTCATACTTAATTAGCAAGTCTACGACCTAATCTTTCTCCTTCTTGGTGAACTGGTTCCCCATAACGAAAAGGTAGTTGGAAACACATGGAATGGAGTTGGAAAGTGTGTTTGAAAAACTTGGTGTATTGGGTTCTCCACTATCCAATTGCGTAGATTTGTAGAAGGTTGTAATTGTTTCTCAAGAAGATGATGTACCTCCAAGTGTATCAAAAACAACTTGAATCAAATTACATGGTACCTCCTTCCCCCCCCAACATTAAAAGTGAAATGTAGAGTGTTGAAGATAGGCAAGTGTACTTGGTCGGGGTGCCATGTGGTCGCATTGCCAGAATTGCAAGCTAATTGAATAAGTGTTGGTGTTATGTACATTTGAAAGAATAATACATAGGTTACCAACAACCATGTAAGGGAGTTCAGGTCCATTCCTCTCCCCAATAAAGCGTTATGTTCCAATCTAGTCACCTTAATGTGACTAATAATCCCAATTTGGAACCCCATAACCTTTCTCTTTCTTCCAGGCTTGGTTCATCCCAAGTGGTTGAAGCCTGACGATACACCAAGCTTAGTGCATCGCCCTAAAAGGCATGTGCTCCTAGGAAGGAGACAAAGGTGGGCTAAGCACCTCTTGGTTTTCCTATTATGTTCGCAAGAAACCAAGGAGGTTTCTTTTGCCTTGTAATTGGTTGGCAAGAGTTCTAATCATCCAATATGTGAAAAACTTGTAGGTTGGGGTCTTTGATGGTGTATCTCAGAGCGAGATGTAGAACTAAGAGTGGTGCAAGGTTGGTCCACCAATTGTGCAGCTAGTGCACATTGGAACCGCATTGTGCCACATCAAGTAAGAACGGTTCTCCAAGGTAATGCTTAACCAACATGTAATGCTCCTAGACTTTCTCCCTTTGGTCAAGCTAAAAAAAGGTGTTCTCAATTACATAACCAAGCATAGGAAAAATGGATTGAGCCCAGGTGATCAATCGTACCATGTCTGTGAAAAGACAGAATCTTGTGTCATTCAAATCTTCTCCAAATCCACCCATTGAAAATCCTTGACACTCCCAACCTGAAATGATGAGGTCCATGGGGCCAAGTAATTCCATATGCTTCTTCTAAATTAGTTATATGTTAGAGGGCAAAAACGTGAAACTAACCTTCCATGTGGTGGTTGCAAACTGTTGTGGAAATCTGGTTGTGAGTTCCCTCATTCTCGATGCCACCACTTGCCTTACAATAAGATCAATGACTACGTAAAAATACTTTCAAACCACCATCCCTGACTGTAGTAGGGCTTTAAAACGTATACCAATACCACCAAAAAGCTCTAATAATGTAATCCCTTCCTTAAGTGGTGTCTAGGTGATTAACTGATGAAGTATTAGCTTAATCGGTTCGCTATGGCTCTCCATGTTTTCAAAACTAGACAGAGTTTTGACCAAGGGCTCATGGGCTACTTTGAACCTTTGTAAAAGTTTTAGTCCATGTTGAATGTCAGTAGGAACCACCCTCAAGCTTTCAATAACTTGGGCGTAAATTGTCTCCTCTTCATCTCCCTCTATCCACTCGTGGTTAGCTTGTTGGATGTAGGAAATAGTGTGTCCTTCCTTGAGCATACAATGGTGAGCCATAGGACTATGGTTCCCATGTAAATCAAGGGGTATGTATCCCAGGTGGTGGCCATCAGTCTCCCAATCCACTCGGTAGTACGCGTGCTCGAACCAATTGTCAATTATGAAACCTGGTGGAAACAGGGCCTCTTACCCAATGAACACATCGTAATTGGTAGCATTGGTGACTAAACATCTGACATGTAGGCAAAACTCCTTATCTATACCTTTTTAAAAATTAAATGTAATCAAATCCGAGCTCTCCCCAAGTACCTCCTCTACACTCCCACTAACAGTGCGAATTTGCCACAAAGATTTCCGTAGTTTGTAGTCGAACATGCCCATCTTCTTGGCAAATTGAACTCCAAGAATCACCGGTTGGGCACCTATATCGAGAAGCACCACTTTGGGTGTATGCTCTCCCACTTCGACTGCTTACTCAGTATTGTTGACAATGGCAATTCCAGTGGTGATGGAAGTTCTCTAACTAAGCACCACCTTAAAAAATGAGTGAAAGACTTTGTGAATATAATAGCTATCCACAACGCCTTTGTTGAATAACAAATCCACAAGTGAGGTGTTTTTTGTTGCCTTTCAATATGTGAATGTAGAATCAGAGGTAGGATAACCCATTAGTTTAGCCATGTTAGAATTAGTGATTAGGTTACAAACACCATTTGCAACACGTCAGCCAATCAAGTGTCTTTGTACAATGTTGGATGGGACCCTTGTAGCATGTGGATCAGGGATTGATAGGGGACTTGATGTACTGTTCAGGGTATCCTTTAGTGGTGCTTAGCTTCAAATCTTGGAAACTAAATAATGGTGTATTCATAAGCTTTTGCACCACTTCACGCCTTTGAAATTAACACCCCATCAATTGATTAGTGGAAAATTGTGTGTTTTCTTAATGTACATGTACTCTTAGGACATAAGAATTTGATGCCCTAGCAACTTGTGGTGTAGTAGTCTCCTCCCCCCTCGCCAACAAGGTGCATTTTTCTTCCGTGTTGAAAGGACGAAAAGATTATGGCATGACTGCTCGAGTTCTTCTAGCCCTAGTAATAAGACTTGAACAGTTAGTCTGAATTACCCGCCTAGTGGCAAAAACTCTGAGTGCCACATTAACCTCTTATGCCACAAAGTAGGAAGGGCAAAAAGAAGTGGCAAATTATGATGTGAGACTAGAATTGTGTGCATTGGAAATAACATATTCCCTAACCATGGCATCATGTGGGAGGCCATAGAATGACTTAGGAAGTCCTTCTCGTGATTTTGAACCCTGTACATGTTGGGCATGACTAGTTGGTTGGGAAAATTTGCCTTTTAGATTAACAAGTTGGGCCCTTAATGATTCGAGTTCATTTTGTAAAGTTTAAGTTTGAGTGGCATGGGCTTGAAGCACCTCCCTCTTATCAGCATTGTGCTCCTTCTTCTTAGCATTCTTACTAGAATTACCCTTGGTGGGGAAAGCCTAAATGAAAGGCTAGGGTGCTTTGGTTTTTGGTTGAGGGGCAGTAGAAGATATTAGTAGATTTTGTCGTGGTCATCGAAGTTGCTTCTATTCCAAGAACTTGGCAAAACAAACAACTTCTTAATGTCCTTCTTTCTCACAATTAAAAAAAAAAGATCATCGGAAGGAATGTTGCACTCACTAACTTTGTGGGTAGGATTGCCACAGTAGTTGCAAAAAGGTAGGATGGGTGTAGCTGAGTGCACTACTCTAGCCCTTGAAGAAGAATGTGATGATTTGGTTGGCGCAATTGGTGGAGGATGAGGCCTTAAACATGATGGAGGCCTCATAGTATTGGCTTCATGAACCAGTTTCAGCTTTTCAGAAATGTTGTACACATCCAACAAAGTGTACGAGTTTCCAAATTATGCAAAACCCCATTACAAAACTTGTGCATGGAATGTTGAAGTACCTTCCAACAAACAAAAATACAGATAGGCAACTTCCAAGTCTGTGATGCTCTGAATATCCTCTTTAAGCTTGAGAAGCCTCCTGTAGAGCATCTTGAGGGTTTCATCCTTCTGCCGAGAGAAGGTGGCGAACTGCAAAAAAATTTCAGAACTCTTCACCAAAATTCTAGCTCAAGAACACGAAAGAATTCCCCCACTGGATTAGCAAAAGCTAGTGCATCGATAGTGGAAGAATGTTTGCAGTAGCAGTAATGAATTGTTGAGGAGAACGGATTTGGATTATTGGGCACAATCATGTGATGTGCAATGGTAGCTTGTAGTGTAGCTTGAAAGGTGGTGCTAATGGCTGTGGCATAAGCTGGATTAGGGATCTAGGTGACGCCCAAAATCCTCGAAAAATGTTGCTCGTAGACATCCAATGTTTCATAATGCACATAATGGGCCAATTGTTTGAATGCACATGCCTCACTGTAATTAGTGCCATATTTGAATTCCAATTCACAAACCATAGTTGGGAAAGTTGCCTTGAATTCTTTCAAAAAAATGGTACCTTGCCTTCCATTGAACTTCTCAATTCTCCTAAAGGAACTATTGACCTCCATGGTGTATATGGGTGTAGAGGGAACGACTTGCAACGAAATATACAATGATGGCGTGAAAATAGGTGCACCAGCAAACATACCCCACTAATTAACCCCTCCAAATAGATTTTGATGTACCATTGATGTAGTGTAACCTAAACCTAAATTCTTGGTAGGAATTGTACTAGATGACAATGGTGCTATAGACGCTTGATGGTATCGTCGTGAAAATCATGAGTTTAAATAAATCGGCTCAAAGGATTGTATGTTACTTCATAGCTGATAACCTGGGTTCTAGCTGAACTGTAGTGTTTTCATCATCTAAGGACATGGTGTTGTCCCATGCCCCAAAATTTTGTAACAATACATAGCACTAGTTACAAAGTTCTAACACAATGTACGGTTCGAAGAATACGGTGTGTCAACAAGAATGAATGGTGATGGACAGACGTCAGATGGAGGTTAGACGGACGTCGAATAGAAGTAAAATGAAGGTCGGATGAAACGATACAATAACAAGATGACAAGACGATAAGATGATAGTTAAATGGACTTTAAACAAAAGTTGGACGGAAGTCCAATGAATGTCGGACGGAAGTCCGACAAAAGTCCGATATATGTCGAACAAACAAAGGTCAGGCGTTGCTACAATGATGGTGAGTGGCTATGCTCGCATTGTTACAATAATGGCGGGTGGCGATGTTCACACCGTTGCAATGATGGTGGGCGGTGAAGCAAAAAAAATTGTTTTTTTTAACTCAGCAGTTTTAAAAATCTTCAACCGCCTCCTCGTGTGTTTCTACACGTGAAAGAAAGAAAAAAAAACGAGAAAGAAAAAAAGAAAGAAATAGCTTCTGAAACCTGCTCCAGGATACGTCATTCCAGTAAGATACGTAACTCGCCATTTAGTTTCATTCTTCCCAGCTCCTCGATCCTAGCACTATTGGTTAGCAGAGGTGTAACAACACAAGCTCCTTCCAACAATAGCAACACTAACAACAACACTAGCAACATCAACACTAGCAGCAACAACTCAAAGACTCAAAAGCAAAAGATATTTGTCGCTTTCAACATTAAGCAAAAGAGAGTAGAGTTTTTTTAGAATTGAATTGTAAAGAAAGAAAGAACATGTAGTGTATGTAAACAGTGGCCTTGCAATAACTGTCATGAACATCTAAAAATCCAATTTGACTATGAAGGAAACTCTCCTAACAAAAAAATTCTAAAAAAATTAAAAAGAGAAGGGAAGGGCTTGACCTTTTATACAGCCGCCAACAAGCTAAAACCCTAAGCACCTAATAACGTACAGTCACTTAAGAACGTACATTAATCCTAAAAGGCATGATGGGCATGCCCATAACCGGCCATCATGTATGAGGCCATGTACAAGCATGACATTAGGTGACCAACCTCAAGCTACCTAGTGAACATAATTGGTCATGATGAGAATTGCAACTACTTTTTTTATCCATGAAAAGAACATCTATTACATTTTCAATGAAAAAGCCTTGGGTTACAAGTTGATGTTACTATGTGTTACCTTGTGTTGTGAATAGCATATTGTTAATGAAATGAAGGTTGAAAGTTATTTTTGTGTAACTCACAATTGAACTAATAGTCAATCAAATAGTTGAAATTTTCATTATTGTTGGTTATGTCATTAGAATGCAAAACGATGCCTAGGGGAAAATGTTTTTGGCACATTTGTTGGTTACTTTTATTCCCCCCTTTGTTTTGTTTACAAATGTTCACAATGCTACATTAAATAGAGCTTCAACAATTCATGTTTATGTGTTATTGATCTTTTGTTTTTATGTAAAAACAATTGAGCTTTGCATTTTGCAACTACCTTAATGAAAGCTAAAGTATATGATCATACAATTGTGATGCCATATGTAAGATTACAACAATAAAAAGCTCAATCAATTTTTATAAGAACTAATGAGCACATGGATCAATTTGAAGCTTTTAAAACAAAACCCTTTGTACGTTGTTTGTTAGGAAACTTAAGTACTATTTTGAATATGGTTTTAAAAAAAATTCTTGATGACAATTTTTCAAACATGAGACAATAGGCAATTTGGTGGCATGCACCATTCTTAGTGATTTGCATGTATTAGTTGGAATTTAAAATTTGTTTTAAAATTTGAATTGATTTCACATTGTATGGGAAGCATTTAGCCAAGCATTTTGCTTAAAATTTTAAAAACATTTGCAATTGAAAGAAAATCATCAATGGAAAGTAGTGTTAGCAAAATTTACATTGCATACTTGCCATGTAATATTAGATTAGTGCTCACCATTTTGCAATCAATAAAGTAGCAGATAGCATACATTAAAAACATGATATTTCTTTAAGTGATTATTTGTCAATAGTTGCAACAACTTTGATGCCATATTCATTAATACATCAGTAGGTTTCTCAAGTGGTCCTATGCTCATCAAGTAATATTAATGATAATTTTAAATTTTTACCTCAATAAAATCTCCTAAAATCTCCATGACCAAAACAAGGGGGTGAGAATGTCAAATTGATCAAGATGAGTTGATAATTCTTTAAAACAACTCACTCCCTAATTCAATTACAAAAGATTAAATTTTTTAAATTTAAATATATTTCTTGGAGCAAAAATTGGGTCATGGACTCACACAAACTTCATCATGGCCTAAACTATTATGAGATGCATTATTCTCCATATAGTATACACTATGACTTTTCATGAAAACTACATTAAAATGGTCAAATTCTCAAGATTTCAAAGTAGCACTTTTGAAATTGAAAGATTTTCATGTTTTGTGATTTTGAAACCTTGTAACTCTTAGAAATTTTCTTAGAGAACTTGATATAACATTGAATTTTTTTTTTAATAAATAAAAATGTATTCACATGATCAATTTGATTAGGCTTTATAAAATTATGAGCCTCCAAATTTGAATGACAACAAATATTTCAATTTCATGAAACATCTTGGGAATCTTGAAGAAAAAATATCATTTTAATTTAGGTGCTATGACGAACTACAAATCATATTACAAGGAGGAAGGTGATGTGTCCTCTTAAGTTTAAGAAATGGTGAATTCTTGTGAATTCATGTGATTACCTGACTAGTTCATGAGTCAAAATTAATTCCAATTACATCAACTACCCTGTTTTTTTATGCAATTTGATATGACCATGAATTTGACTTTAAGAATGAACTTTTTTTTAATGTTCATTTCAAAACTTTCATCCACTTTTGTTTAGTTGCAAGGTGTTAGGGATCATATTGCAAAATTCTACATTTCATTGTGAAAACTGGGATCAAGGAGCAATTTAACACCAATACCACATAAATTTTTTAGGGGTGCATTAGTTCTTTTATTTGAAATTTTCATGTGGTTTGACCAAAAAAAATAAAGAATGAAAGGCCCTTTATCCTTCCAAATACCTTAGAAAATTAGAAGAAAATAATTCACATAGGAAAGTTGTAAGAACTTATGGATTTAGTCCTTTCTTATTTAAGTGTTTGGTAAGGAACACAAAACCCAAACATATTTTCATTTCATGTAATTGTGCTTTTGAATTTTTTGTAATGATAGTATAACAATAATTTATGAGGTAAGTTACAATTTATTTAATCACATGTTTGAACATGTGCAAATAAAAGGAATTGTTAAAGGTGATCAAAATGTAAAAGTAATTCACGAATGTTAGCAAAAGGCCCTTTAAATAATGATACATGTGCAACCTTATAGGCATATGTATACCTTTAAAATCACAATTAAAAGAGGTGGTTGTTTTAGTAGTTCAAGAGACCTGCCCAAATATAACCATTTTCAATTTAGTCTATTCAATTTAATGACTTTTTTCATGGTCCAACTTTGAGTTGTTTTGTTTTATTGTAAATTTAATTCCATGAACTCAATTTGGGTGTGATTGTATTTAATGATTTGGTGTTTATGATTTGTGTTGGAATCTTATTGTTTTAGGATTGGTTCACAATCATGTTTGGGTTTAATGGGATGCTCTTTGTATGTCACAATAGTAGATGTATGCATGTGTGTAGGGGTTGTGTTGAGTGTTATGTGTCCTCATGTAACATGCTAGTTTTGACTTCTTTTGTGAATGTTCAACATTTAGGGTGTACGTGTGTGATAATGTTAACATATCACACATGTCACATATATAATAGTTATGACTCTCACAATAGACATGACATACCTATATTTCAAAGTACTTGACACTACTTGACACTTCAATTAGAACAATCGACATAACATAACTCTAATCCTTGCTTAGCATTTTTTGAATACCTCTCAACCTTATAATTACATAATCATAATTCATTCATGTATGCATATTTACTATGGTCCCTATTTTAAGACCCAAACATAGGTTACCATAAAAGCAATGACCTTGAAGATGTTGAAGGTTCAAGAATTGCTATATTTTCCCCCTCCACATTGTTTTCCACAAGAAATGCATTGACATTGTCTTCTCATGGGGGTGATGACATTCAACTTTCATACACAAACTTGAGCATTCAAGTTGAGTTTACAAGAAGAGGTGTTTTGATTCAAAACCAAGAGCCCAAAACCAAAATGCACATTTGCATCAAATTTGTTGGATGAGTGAACAAAAAAACCTCAACAACATTCAACTCTTTCACAACTTCCAAGTGGTTCATTGTTTTTGAGAGGACCCTCATTAGCACAATCAAAGAGTCATTGGGTGTTTTTGCTAGACCAAACCTCGGAATCTAATTGCAAAAAATGAATCAATTATAAAATAAATCAATTTTTCAATGTCATATTGGAGAAGATAAGTTTCACCAATAAATTTTTTTGCCTCAAATGTCTGGATTGGATGCAAGAAAAAAAAAGAAAAAAGAAGGTCTAAAGCTCATATTGAATCCCGGAATCGAAAGACACATCTGATTGGTACATGCAATTGTTGTTGTTGTTGTTGTAAGAGTTGAGCATAAGAAAATGAGGGGAAGTTTTGGTTGGAGGATTTCAGCGAGAATTGATGCTACTACTATTACGAAGCCATGCCTTGGATGCTTTGATACCATTGGGCTTTTGATGCATTTCCATGAGATGGGACTTGTAGTCTTCCCATGTGAATGCAGGACGGAATTGCAAAGGATGTTGAGAATTGATGAGCTTTTGTGGAATGGTCATAATTGAGGAGGAGGGTGGGTTTGAAAAGTAAGCAATTGATAGTCGAGATGCTGTTGCATTGACTACAGCTCGATGCTTCACACTTTTGAGTCGCCCATTTGTCCATGCCTGCATCACAAAATCGAACACACAGTTTTGGATTTCAGGCTTGGAATTGAAAAAAAAAAAAGTTCATGTTCAAAAAACACATTTTGATCACAATGACAACGATATGATCATCATCGGAGATTATGTCATATAATGTGGTCAAGAGAATTGACATAATCTATCACCCTGGACCTTAAATGTATGGTGAGTTACGGAAGATTGATCAGGTTTTTTTCTTTCACTGGTGCAGATTTTGGGTTTCAGATCTTCCGCTTGCTTGTGGCGTGGAGGAGAGCCAACAAGATTCTGCACGACAGGCACAATGCACCGAATTTCCAGTGGTAGAGTATAATTTTTTGGGACTTTTGCAATATTGTTACTTATGAAGAAAATTGAAGAGTTGTTTGTCATTGATGGTTTTGGGTTTCCAGAATTGTAGGGTTTAAGAAGAAGCATGGAAGTGGGTTTTTCGGTTTCCAGAATTGTAGGGTTTAAGAAGAAGCTTGGAAGTGGGTTTTTGGGTTTCCAGAGAATTGTAAGATTTAAGAAGAAGCTTGGAAGTGGGTTTTTGGGTTTCCAGAATCGTAGGGTTTAAGGAGAGCTTGTAGGTGGGCTTTTGGGTTTCCTTGCGGTGTTTAAGAAGAAGCTTGCAAGTGGGTTTTGGTTTCTCGAACTGTAGGGTTTAGGAAGAAGCTTGGAACTGGGTTTTGGTTTAGGGTTTAAGAAGCTTGTAAGTTTGAAACACATAGTAAGAGTGAGAGAGACGGACAGACGGAAGACAGATTTGGTACCTCAAAGGAGTCGCCGACGTTGACGATGAAAGAATTTGGCGAAGGCTTGACGGAGAACCAGGAGCCATCGCGGTAGATTTGCAAACCACCCACCTTGCACTGGTGCAAGATGGTGAGAAGGTTCGGGTCGGAGTGGGCGCCGAGTCCCAGTGTAAGAGAAGGTAGTGGGCATGGAGGGTAGTAGTTCATCCGAGCTATGCAGTCTCCTGCGGTACCCAAGTAGGCTTTTGTGAATGTGGAGCTCTCCAGCCCTAATCCTTCGGCACAAAGCTCCAGTATTTGCACCGTAAGCTTGTCCAAACTTCTGTTGTAATCCTGCATGCTTCCACTGCAGCAGCACAAAACCACAAAATCAAGCAGAAAGAAAGCAGGCTGGTTTCGCTCAGCATTTTTTTTATTTTTTTTTTGGGAGCACAACAGCAGACCTGACTGACAAGCCGTTGGTACCCCCAAGTCAAGCTCAGCGGCAGAGGACTGGCAGGGCTTTAACCTGCACACCCTTGGGTTTGAACCCAGAACCTTTTTTGGAGGTCCTGGGGTCCCAGATCACTGAACCATCACCCCTGGGCTCAGAATTTTTGCACAGGATGCTGAGGCTGGCAAAATGCCCAGCAAAGCTTAACATCTGCTATTGATTGGTTAGATGGTTTGATTGGTCCAGGTAGGTGGGTTGCTATTATTAGTCTTCTACCTTTTGCACAGTCCCAGTTTCAGTCTTCTGGGTGAAGTTGAGAAAAAGTAAATAACTAATCTTGGATGTGAGAAATACTCTTGCAGGGTCACATACTGAGCATAGGTTGAGCTGCTCTGATGGAGACAGAAGTTGGAAATGTGCAACCACAGAGAGAGAGAGAGAGGAACTGATGATAGAGGATTTTCTTACCTGAACTGTTGAGCATCATGGGCATCTTCACTGTACACATTGTCAGCCAGGTCTGGAATACTGTCCACAGGACTCCACCTGCATTGGAAGCGGTCGATCCAAGGTCTCCCCACATAGAAGATCCCACTCTCCACCCCATAGCCGAAACCTTCATTTTTGCTTGTGCTTCCTGGAGTAATGATGAGTTTCCCTTTCTCCTTTTGCTCCAGAGGCAGGTCAAAGAATTTTTGGGCCTGGGTTTGCATTGCCTGGATCACATGGGTGCTAACCCCATGATTGACCAGCTGCACAAATCCCCAGTCGGAGAAACTCTTGACCAAATCTTTGGCAATTTGGTTTCTACGATGACTGGGAGCTCCTTCTTCAGTAGTTATTCCAGTTTGAAGCTCACCCATGTCAATGAGGGGCAGTCCTTCGGCTCCTTGGAAATCATTATGGGGGACTGATGGACGTTCATCTTGCGGCCATATGAACTCTTCAAGATCCACACTGGCAACTCTTAGAAGCTTGGATTTCTCCACTTCCTCTGCCTTCACTAGTTTCCAATGCTGCTCTGGTGGCATAGTACTACTATTCTTCCCTCTTAAAAGACTTGCTGGGTAAGAAGAGGCTGTAGTCATACTGCTAAAATCACACATCAAATCTGATGGGCCACAAGACTTTGAATCTTGGGTGTGGAAGCAATGGGTCACTCACTGGCAGCAGCAGCAGTGTTTTGGAGGTGGAACAATGACTGCAGCCCTTCTGGAATAGGTACTCATTACACTACTGTAACCTTACAGACTTGAAGATCAGCAGCACTAATGAAGAAGAAAAGCTCTGGGATGGACTTTGTGCTGTAAACACACCACATGGATTTCTACAACTACAAAATTACCAGCTCTCAAGATTAGTGGAGCTTGCAAAAAATTGCATGGATCAGCAGCACTAGAAAGAGAAGTTGTTCAGGGATCTGAAGCTCAGCCAAGATTTGGTTTCTGAAACCTGGAAATTTTTGCAAAGAAAAAAATGCAACTTAGAGATCCATACATTTCAGGAAAAGCTCATGTTGTTGCTGTTCGAGTTTTTCATGCATGGGTCAGTGTAAGATTTTGAGGAATGGACGAAGTGCCACCACCCATGACCTTGAATCCTGTAAACTCTTTTTTCTGGCAAAAAAGAGTTTTGCTCAGAATTGAATCATCAACATTGCTTTGCTCACAAAAATACACTCATAGAGTTGAGTATCTGAAGAAGATGATAACTGACCACAGCCCAATTTGCTAATCAAGCAAGGATGAATTTCTTCCTGACTACACTCTATGATTGATCACTCTGTCCCCATCATACTTGAGCGAGCATAGTTGTTGTGGCATGCATCTAATCTGCAACAACAAAATCCAAGAAAACAAACCAAAAGTGGATCCAACTGGTTCTCATTCTATTGTATAGTGGTGGCAGTAAGAGTTCATTGCATCTAATCTGCAAACCCAAAAGAACAAAACCCCAGGGAATTAACAACGGTGAATCCAACTGGTACCAAAAAAAAAAAGAATCCACTACTCAAAAATTCCTCAAAACTTCCCACCTTACCTACAAATAAAATGGCTGATTTTGCAAGACTCAGAAGACACAAAACAAAGAAGAAATCAAAGTTGAAACAAGGGAAGGTTCTATGAATGAAATGATCCTAAAGCACACTAGATGAGAGCCAAAACTTGAATAGACTCCTGTTATATAGCTAACTGAAATTCTTTTTCCACAACCGAGTCATAACAACGCTTCCATTGGATGATGGATGGTGCTCTGGTGGCTGTTGTAGGCTCACTCGGGGCCCACCAAGAACTCCCCCCAGACAGAAGTCATGCAATAAATGTGTCTGTTGGGTATGAAAGTATAGGAGATGGGTCCTACACTTAAGACCCTTCCTGGATTTAAAGGCAGCAGTCACGAGGTAAGCCGAGTGGGCGCTGCTGCTGCTGCTGAAAAAATCCAGGCAGGGTCTAAAGTGTAGAGCCTTCACCTCCTAAAGAAAACATTCTTGGCTGTTTCTTGATGCTTACAAAATTTGTAAGGTCCTGTTGACTAGTTAGCGGGAGCTTACACAGGTCATCATGTAAAGATCCCCTTGCGTGCGAGGTTATGCATCAGAAGCGACAAGAAGAATACAGTGCCAAAAGAATCCGACGGTTCTTTGCGTATTGGAGAAGGGTCTAGCTTTAGAATCCTTCCAGGCGTAGCAGGCTTCCAGGCTCCAAATATCTTGGAGAGGAAGGTCCAAAGAGAGATAGATAGATAGATAGATAGATAAATGCTTCTCGTACAGTAAAGCACGGCCTGGATTTTTCCTTCGTATTTTCAGCTCCCTTACCTGCCTCAAGAAACCTGTTTTCAACAAGCGCGAGATCTTCTGTGGTGGAAGGTACCAGCCAGGCTGTACTGGGATCTTCTGACCAGTGGAAGGTACCGGCCCAGCCTGTCACTATGTCTAAGACGTGAAAAAATCCCAGCTCTGCTTTACATAGGACAAGGACCTCAGTACAGGCCCTTCTGTGATTTTCGACCTGAAGGGCCTCTACTCAAAGCCCTTCTCCTAGAAAGAAAGGAAGAAAAAGAAGTACCCTCCATAATGCTAGGAGGTACTATCACATGCTGGCCAGGGGCCACCAGGACCTTAGGTGATGGAGAAGGTCCTGACTCGTGGCCCCTGGAGCAAGATTTGGCTTGAAAATTGACATAAAAATTACACAAGGAAAGCTTGAGTGGTTCTTGGCACTGAAAGACAAAAGATTAAGTACTTAGTATATTGCTATCTATCTATCTATCTATCTATCTATGTGTGTGCTCCATGTGGTTATGTAGATAGATTGCTGCTGTGTCTCTGATGATGTTAGCCTACTACAAGACAATCTCATCACAAGAGAGTAATTCAGATTCAGATCCCATATGGATGGATTCCACGTATGTATGTTACATATTTGGGATTCATTGCTGGTTTTGCTTGTGTGACAGACAGACAGACATACAGACACTTGTTTCTTATTCTACACTCACCCCCCAAAGGCTTCTCCAATCATTCTTCAAGCTTCTTCTTGTCCTTTTTTTTGGGTCGAGCTTTGTAAGGTTTTGGGGATGAACTCACAAAGGAGTGCAATTTTTTTAATGATTTCTTTTGTTGGGAAGTCCTTAAAACAATTCATCAAACAAACAAACAATTGTTCCCCAAGTCTCTAAAGACATTTTTATCATCATCATCATCATCATAAGGGACATGAAGAAGGTGTTCACTTTCAAATCCATGATGGGCAATGTGATTTAATCTCCATACTTGAGACGCAATTTCATTAGTACATCATTATTGGGTTTTTACTTTCAATGGTGGAACATGGTTATGCAGTTCCAAAAGCCAAGCCATACTTTTACCATTATGCCTTGCCTTGGCTCAAAGAATATTCCAGTCGGGGTAAACTTGCTTTCTTTTTTTTTCCCCAAAACCCTTCAACTTCAAAGCCCTTATCATGTGGTTTCTTTAACACCAAGCATGGAGTTTTTGATTTTGAGCAAGGAGTTCAAACCCCATGCAAGTTGCGCATGTTTATTAGAGTTTTTTAAAAATTTTGGACAAGGAGTTTAAACCCCATGCAAGTTGGGAATGTTTATTAGAATTCAAATTATAAGAATAAGAGTATTCAAGTGCTTTTGCACCCAATTGCAAGCCACATGGCCATAATTCGGTTGGCCATATGGGTAACATGTAAAGCATGACCCTAGGGGTGAATAGAACCTAAAACACATTTGTTAGGAGCCTATTGACTCCATGTTGAATACATAATTCAACATATAATTTGTCAAAGGAAAGCATTGGGAATGAGGAAGTACAAATTTTGTGCAAAAGATGGAATGTTGACATGGCCCAGGATTTGCACTCACTACTAGTTTTCCTAACATCTCCATCCATTCATCAACCTGGGGTTGTCAAACTGGAGCCTTTGGATCATCCTGATCAACAGCTCCATATGGTCATATTTTATGAAGCCTGCCTTACACAACCACATGCTTAACACAACTACCATCAATTGTTGGTGTATTGTATTCTGCATGCTTCTTGATGGAGAGATAAAGCTTAACACAACACCACTGGCAATCAATGAGTGTCCTATTATGTTGTATTAGCCCTTTGGGTGTAGAGGGAGGAAGCGCAATTGTATTGGAAAACATCTGGACATGCATTAAAGTTTGGACCCAAAACAAGCATAAATCAAAGACCCAAAGCAAGCATGAATCAAATCAAGGGGGGGAGGGGTAGGGTGGTGGATTGGCTCATGCTGGAACACCTATTGAGTGCAATGAGTATGAGGAAGAATCACCCCCACCAAAGAAGTTTATTGTTGCATGAAAAGAGTGACTACCCAATCCACCACACCTACCAACTATCAACCCAGAAGGGGTGTGGTTGTGAAAGAGCTTAAAGAAGAGGAAAAGCAGTAGAGGATGAGGGAGGCTGAGGGGAGACATGAATTCTTGTTATGCCGTGGCCTGAGGCCCTAACCCAAACATAAAGCACTGCCAAAAATGTCTGTTGAAAACATTCTAAAACAGAAGCTTCCCATTCTGTGGAGTGAATTTTAGAGCTCCCCCAGCCATGCTCAGTGCTCCCCCTCTTCACCTCTTCTATCATTGGTTGCATGGAAATTCTATTCCTAATATTGGCAGCCACCATTTTTGGCCTGGGCACACAGTATGTGATCGTGCACATTAAAATTGGATGAAGAAAGCGTGCAAGTTTGGCTAAGCAAATGGTTTGGCCCAGCAATTTTGCACAATTTGCTGAGGTTGTGCACCTGCTGGAGAAGAGTGTAACAAATATGATTTGATTGCCCCTCCTTGTTTATGATTGGTGATCCAGGTGGTTTGGTATTAGAATTCTCCCATCTATATGGAGTCTCAGTTTTAGTTATATGGGTGTATCATAAATTTACAAATTTTATAGGGTTATTTTAAATTCGTGTGAAGTCTATTATTTCATAAAGTCATATTTTAAACATAAATGTCATGTATTATTTTAAAATAAAAATTATGTGCACGGTTTTTTTGTGTAAACAACATAAATAAACATACAACATTTGTGTTCAAACAATACAAATAAGTATATAACATTCATGTTTAAACAATGCATGTAACATCAACATTCAAACAATACAAGTAAATGAATGACATTCGTGGTTATTTCATACAAACTTATGAAAAAAAATATTTTGCACTACAATTATTGTTAAATCGTGACTCATGAAATTTGTGATGTGAAATTAAAATAATAATAATAACTAAATTTGAATATGAAAAATACTTTTGCAAAGTCACATTTTGAGCATTGAAGGGATGGTCTTAGATTTATAAAGGTTCCTCCAGATACATTAAAAATTTCTGGCAGAGCTTTACAAACACTCAGAGGGAATGTAACACCCTTGACACAGAGGGCCATGGCAGAATTTTCTTTTTTTTTCCATGATATCTGGCCGGAAATAATCTCTCTTTCCCTGGCCCTTTTGAAGATCTCTATATCCTGCTCATATTTAAAGGTCAAAACTCAATTTCACACTATTGAAAGGATGCATTTCCTCCAAGGTTTGATGTAGAAGCCCTTGTACTACTAGTACTGGCAATGGAGATGCTGTTAGGTAAGATTGCTAAAGTTGTTATGTGTACTTCAATATATGGATTGACTCAAAAATACTTTCTAACCAGATAACTCTTACTGGGTCCAGAAGGCAATGTTTGGGTTCCAATCAGACAAGACCAATTGTAACATGACAACCAGTTAGTTACAATTGTAGAACTGGGGATATTGAATCAGTGCAGCCTCCTGCTGCCATCTACCTATTTTGTTGGCCAGTTCCATTGGAGAAAGATTGTACTATGTAGTGAGGTGGTGAGTTTTCATATTTTTGAGGCCCACCCAAAGTCTCAGTTCATGGGGGGTCCTACTTACTTACTTGTCCAGACTCCAACACATTGCCAGCAGGCACAATCTCTCCAATCTTACACAATGGGTTGTGTCAGAGCATCTCCACCCAGCACACGACAAAGATATTTTGGTTGAAGATTGAAAAAAAACACTTGCCTGACACGCTCCATACAATGACTAAGCTGACCCAACATTTTGGCTCAATATGTTAAGGCCAGCCAAAATCATTGCATAGTCTAGGAGTTACTTTTGATTGGTCAGATATATTGATTGGTCCAGGTGGTTTGTTATTAGGTGGTTATGACGTTTTACAGTCCCAGTTTATGTTTTTTTGCTGAGGCTTGGGACTAATAAATAAGTAAATATTGGATGTGAGATTCACTTTTGCATAGCCAAATACCAAGTATGAGTGGAGCTGGTCTCGGTGTGTCTGTCTCATATACAGACTTACACCTGATAATACTACTGGTGACAAGAACCTTATCACACTGGTATGACCTGAGAGTCCTGAAGCAATACCAGCCTGATATCACTAATGAGGTAAGAACTTAAGGTTTCAGAGCATCTCCAACGGTGCTCAGTATGTGACCCTGCAAAGATATTTTTCACATCCAAGGTTTAGTTATGTACTCTTTTGCAACCCCACACATAAAATTGAAACTGGGACAGCAAACAGGTAGGGGACTACTAATAGCAAACCACCTGGACCGAATCATTATGATGGGCCAATCAGAACACTGAGCAACATTTAGATCAGATTTATTACACTCTTTCCTGCAGGTGCATGGTGACCTGCTGGACCTTTTACCAGCCACGGCAACCTGGGTAATTATGCTGAGCCAAAACTATTTTCCTGAGCCAAACCGTCAAACTGTAGGATTTCTTCATCCAATTTTACTGTGGAGGATCACATACCGAGCACGACTGGAGATGCTCTTACCGGCCTTGAACCAGTTTCATACCAATTTCAATACCAGCAATATACCTGCCACATACCCACCATAGCGAACCAGCACCCATTAGTGTGCCATGAAGGATGGACAGGAAGTGGTCACCAAACAGTTTTCTGTTGGGTTCCACTTCACTATCTAATCATGGTGGTTAGCTCAGTTGCTTTTTCTACCACCTACTAACAACCCACTTACAAGGGGTTTGTCAGCTACTCTCTTACTCACAAACCACTCGTGGGTTGTCCTACAGATCTACCTATGTAGATCTTATGCAATGGGTTACTAACATGAAACCAGCTATTAACTCAGTTAAGGTTCATCCACAACTGAGTCATAACAGACATCCAGTGGATGGTGAGCTGGTGGGCATGCTGGTTCATTCACTCTCACCCCCTATACTTACTAGCCAAAATCAGTCTTGGATGCCATACTAGGGTTAGACCTGAATGAAGTGTTTTAAAAATACCCAATAGGGGGATCAAACTGCTATGAATCTCTTTTGAACATACCCCATACCAGGAGGAGACACAGGCCTGCATCTGTTATTTGGCCCAACAATACCCTGGCTGCCAGAGCAATACTCTACACAAAATACTTTAAAACCCTACACAAAATTTTGGCCGAGACTCTGCTTCACTAGAAGTTGCATCAAACTTGCAAATCCAAATTAGCAGGAATAAGAGCATCTCCAGTGGTGCTCTGTAAAGTTGGGTGAAGAAAAGTCAAATTATGCGGGTTTGGCTCAGGAAAATAGTTTTGGCTCAGCGTAACTGCACACTTTGAGGTGGCTGGTGACAGGCACTGCAACACTCTGGACCTCCAGACAAAAGAGTGTAACACATATGATCTGATTGCTGCTCAGTGTTTTTTGATTGGTACAGGTGGTTTGCTATTAGTACCTAGTACCTGTTTGCTGTGTTGGTTTCAGTTTTATGGGTGGGGTTGCAAAAAAGTGAATAACTAGACTTGGATGTGAAAAATATGTTTGCACGGTCACATACTGAGCACCACTGGAGATGCTTGACAGACCTGGGCTAACAGATGCAGAAAAGCCTTTGAAAACTAAGGGAAGAGAATTTTTGTCATATTTGCTCCATTTTAGTTCACTCATCTCACAACTAAGTAACTAACTTAAAAGTTCTTGTAACATCTTGTGCATCCACACTAACTAGGCCACACGCCGCACCCTACCTATTATTTAATGAACTAATTAACAAGATAACCAAAGTTGAAAGCCTCTCCCCCTTTCTAAACTCTTTGCATCCAAGGGCATGATTTCTTTCTGTTACAAATGAATGTAGAAGAGGGAAAATTAATTAATTATCAAGAAATTCAAACTTAAGCCCTTGAATCCCACATTCTTCTACACAATTTTGATTTTTTATGGGAATGATATTTTCTTTTTTGAAAACTTTGCTAGTAAGTACTATGATTGTAGCAAAGCAAAGCAAAGCAAAGCAAAGCAAAGCCAAGCCAAGCCAAGCCAAGCTAAGCTTAACCAAAGCCTCAAGGTCCCACCCTACAACAAAAAGCCACTCTCCCTCAGATTCTCCAAGTCCACAGACCAGCCTGGAACAAGCAGAAGTCGGCTACCACCATATGGGACACTGTCAATTGAAAACTGGCAAGTGTTTTATGGACCTTCTTCAGTCATAAGGCAAATTAATGTCACATGTTTATGGAGTTGCCTTCCATATCTTGAAATCTGCCCCTCCCCCAACCCTTCCCTCCCCTCCCATTGGATGCATGGTGCATGGTTTTGTGTTGGTGAAAGCCTGAGCCCCCAGGCCTTTACCCAGACCAAAGAAAGACCTGCTCCCATTGGTCTCTCATGATACCTGGTGGGTGTCTTGGGGTGGGGTTTGTTCATGATACCCGGAGGGTATCATAAAAAGGACTTATTGAAAACTTGGGTGGCATTCCCAAAAAAAAATGAAATGTGTTGTCGGAGCTGGCATTCCATTCCTTGAAATATAGTGTCCCCCCAAACAACGGAGGAAACAATACACATGCTAATAGCAAGTGTGCCCTTCAATTGTACTAAGAAAACTTTTGTCGTGGGTCTTTCCATAGATGATTAGGGTTTAGGTTTATGGTTTAGGTTAAATAGTGGGTGAAAGCAAACTTAGAGTATACATTTAGTTTGCCAATCAATTGTTAGAGCATATCTGCCTCACACCAGCAAACAACTCCTTTATTTTAGAATAGAATACCATTTACTGATCACTATCTCCACCCACAAATGTCACAAAAGTCCCTTTAAACACTCAAAGACCATATATGTCTTTACATCTGGACGAGTAATAGTCACTGTCCAAATCCATAGTAGAAAAAAAAAGCTTTTAAAATGACCACTCCAAAATGGACCATCAGTACAGAGAGAGCAGCAGGATTTGTGCTATCCAGCTGCAAGATTTTATGAAAAGGGGTGTTTGCTTGCGGGTGTGGGGGTGGAGATGCTCTTACCCAAGTAGGTAGGTAGGTGGAGAGCTCTTCACACCCTCTACTTTGTGGTAAATGGAAAGGGGGGCAATTCTAGAATGAGTTATTATTATATGTTTTGTGTGAGAATGTGGGAACAAATGCAAAAGGCCACAGAGGTACCTACTAGTATAATCCCAGAACCAAAAAAAACACATAAACTCCCCCCATGTGACCTCCACCCATTCCCAACATGAAAAACTGACATCATATGAATCTGCTAGCTTGGAAGACACCATACCGATTAATTCATCCATTCATTCATTCATTCATTGCTTGCCGTGGAAGACTAGGGATGAACAAAGAGTACACATTTGGTAAGGTACTTACTTGCAAATTACAATGGAAAAACTTAAGGTCAGGTTTTTATGGGCCAGTGCTTGATTTGGGGTACAACAATTATATAATAATATTTTTAAAACATATATATATAATTTTTATCATATTATATTATATTATATTATATTATGACTTCAATTTTAAGTAAGCAATTGACACAATCAGTACCAAGTACTTTTTTTTTTTCTTTTTTTTCTTTTTTTGGTGGGTTCACTATGCTATGCCAGTGGGAGACATGTGGGTTAACATAAGCAGGCCCTCTGGCACATGCTTTGCCAAAGACTCAGGACACGAGATGAATGACAGTTTACCTTCCTTTGCTCAGTTTGGTCGGCTGACTGGAAATCTGTCCAGAGGTTGCTGACAATTTGTTGATGACAAATTGTGAGCTAAACTATTGAGTGACCGTTCCTCTTTCATTCATTCATTCATAGCACAATAGTTTAGCTCCCAATTTGTCATCAACAAATTGTCATTCATTCATTCATCCAACAAGGATGGAGAAATGCAGTGAAGTACTTGAAATTTGCTGAAATGTGTGTGTTTTTTGGGTTTTTGGGTACCTGAAAAAACATTCCTTGAAACGTTTATGGGAAATAATAATATTTATACCGATGATGAAATGAACTTGTTTCTGGTCTTAAGGCTGAAATCATGCCTCAAGCAAGTGCCAACAAGTAGAACATGTTGAAGGGGGGCGGTGGGGTTGGTTGGGGGAAGTGATCTGGGGGACAGACAAGACACAATGTCCAGAGAGCTGAAAACTCTGTCTTTCCATGCCGCAACTCTCGCTAAAGATGACAAGCTCTTGGGTGGACACGTATGTGATGGAAGATGCAAAGTGTACTGAAATGATGATGTAGGCTAATTCTGTATGTGTTTTACAATAGGCAAGAAACTTGCAACAAAACCTTGACACCTCAAAGCTGACTTGTAAAGAAACCATGTTCATGAGGGGGGGGTGGGGGGGGTGGAAATCATGTAACAATGATATATATATTGCTGAAAGCTAAAATATGTCTTGTATATGCAAGATATTAGTAGACACACAATGCACAAATGGCGCAGTCACCCAACAAGGCTCATCAAGATGCCGGTGTACAACACTCAACACTCACAAAGCTGTAACTTATCTTTACTTGAACCACCACTGATTAGTCACACTGTGCCTGGAAAATTGACAGCAAAACAATGAAAGAATAATCAGGTTGCAAAAAATCACAAGTTTTATTATGAGCTCTCCATGCAACTTTAAGATCACACAAATTGCTACAAATTTTACAATTCATCTTTGTAAAACTTTACCCTATTTTAAAATACAAAATGAATATCATATGCAAATGTTACTTTCCTTAATATCATGTGCACAAGGTTATCATCCTATGCTCAGGTTAAATTTCGCAACTACTGAGGTGAACATCACATGTGGAATGAGATATTTTGTCCACACTTAATTCGAGTATTTTCTGATTTCAAAAGTTAAATGCATGAGGCACAAATACTTAAGATATAAATTTAATTCAATCAGAAGTTGATATCTAAAACTTATGAGTTGAATATCTTATTAAAAATGGAATAATATTCTGCAAATTCTTTTATAAAAGTAGGCCTGCCTCGTAAGTCATTTGTGAATCTTGGGCAAGGAAATCATCACTGGGAAGTGTACTATGTTGTTGCTTTTGCAACCAACAACAAGACAACACGGACAAAAATATCTGAGTTGTAGTGAACATCTAGGGTACTTACTACACTCATAGAAATACCATGACCCAAATTCCAAGCTATCTTCAAGGACGCTTGCATGAATGATGAAAACTTCTTGATGGTTTTTGCAAATTCAATGACATGCAACAAAGATTAAAACTATGTACCCAGGGAAAAATCTAGATTTATGGAATGTACTCTAATAATTTTTATTTTTTTTAATGATCACTTAGCTTCACTTGCATGAAAAATAGCTAAGAATAATGATAAAGAAGGTGGAGATCTACAATCATTTAAAGAAATTTATGAAATACATTTTAATAGTTAACTAAAATTTTAAGCTTTGCTTTGAAAGGGAATTTTTCAAAAGGTATATGAGAATGAGATAAACATAATGATAAAAGAGGTGGAGATTTTAAAAGGGTATTTGAAAAATAATTATAATATTTTGCTTTTTCCTGTAAGCGGGTAGGGGAAAGGAGTGAGGTAGTTATGAAATAAAATATTTTGAATAATTATTGTTTTGAATAATATAATTACACCATTACATAGACCTCCCGAAACCATAGACTCTGGATAAATCCAGAGAGATATCAACTATTGACAACACTCCACCATCTTCTTGTACTGATCCCAAATTCAGTAAAAATATAGTGCATCCAACTAATTGATGTCTTACGAGCAACTTCAAACCAGTGCTCAATACGCGACCTTACAAATGAAAATTGATTGGCTCAAGAAAAGTCAAAACATGCCAGTTTGGCTCAGCAAAATGGTTTTGGCCTACCATTGTTGTGCAATTTGCTGAGGCCAGCAAACTCCACAGCAAAGTCTAACACCTGCCAGATAAAAGTGTAATACATAGGATCTGACTACTACTCCATGTTTCTGATTTAGGGTGTTTCTGATGTTCACTATTAGTAGGCTCACACCTATTTGCAATCCCAGTTTTAGTTTTATGGGTGGGGTTAGAAAACCCAAAAAAGTAAATAACTAAACTTGGATGTCAGAAATCTTTTTGGAGGGTCATATTTTGAGGAGCTACACTGGAGATGCTCTAAAATGTAGTTATGTTGGTCTAAACTCTAAACCACCAAATTTCTGTCAAATGTAAATCAAGGAATATTTTACCACTTTCTCAACCGATGACTTTCAACATCTTAAACCACCTTTTATTTGTTTGGCTATAGTCAAAAATGAATTATTTTCCTCATCTTAAGGTGATTTATGAAGAGGACTTGCTTGGGTGCTTTATTTAAAATAAATTAAACACATTTCTATGCTAGCCCAATCTAAACATGTGATTGAAGGCATCTTCCCTATAATGCCATGAGTTGGTCCTTCAACCTCGCCATCAGCTTCATGGTTCATTGCCCATTCATTCTATAACTTGTTTATAGCCCGGGGCACATGTTCAAACTCTAGTTTATCTGGTTTAACTGCAATTCAATGATGTAATTAGGCATCCACCTAGTTCACCCCCCTATAAGCTAACTAGTATTCATGGGTGCATTATTTCCATTCATTGTTTACAAAATTTAAACCATCAATCGACACATTTCCAAAGTGTAAAATTAGTATAAGCAATCATGCATGAGATGGTTGCATCTTCCCCGGTTTCAATCTAGCATGGTTCCTTGGTTTTGAGTTGGTCCAAATTTTGTTTTTGTTGGACATGATTTGGTTGAACTAAAGAACTATTTTTGGATGGTTAACCATAGGTATAAATGTATTTTGAAATGGACCAATCAAATCATAGGTGTTAAATCCATCCATCGAAGAATACCATTGTTGTGGAGATCAAAGAATAGACCCATTCATCCCCTCAAGAATGGAAAAAGAGAAAGTGTATTTTTTTTTCTCACAAAATTTTTCAAAATGAACTAAACTTCAAATTTTCAACTAAACCTCAAATTCCACATGTGAAATTGACCCACTCCAAGACACTAGTAACTGAATGTAAGGCCCTATCCTTGCATCATGGTCTCTTTTCATGGTGGAGGAATGGAGCACATGGGTCCTTCGGCCATTCAATTTACTCTCAAAAACACTCTCTTCCTCTTTTTTTGGTATCAAAAAATTGGAAAAAAATTAACAAAAAATTAGCAAACTTTGTCAAATTTACATTAGAAAAACAAAAATTTCCAAAAAAAATCCTAGTGTTTTTGTCAAAAATTGGCGAAATTTTGCCAAAACAAAAAAACATTCCTCAAAAAGGATTAGTTGTCCATAGCTACACCTTGGTAGCCCTTAATACCAAGGACAATGATTCATCAAACTTGGTTTGAGTGGAACTTTAGGTTCCATAAGTCATCCTTTTGAATGATAGATCCAAATTGAAATATGTTTAGTTGATTCCTAGATAAAATATAAATGAAAATATGTCTTATTCATGTGCATTTCAAAATCTCTTTAGATATGAAGTTTTACACACATATCCTTTGCTTTTTCTTTCACATTCATGTCAAGGTTAGAAAGGAGAAAATGCTCAAAGTTTTCCAAAACAAAGGGAAAACATTGCAAAAGTTCTTGAGTCGCTAAGGCTCACAAAAAGGAAAGAGGGCAACTTAAGACCAAATTGGCCAAACAACAAAATTTATGCAAATTCAAATTTATTGACCTATTATTTTTGTTTTTAAATCAAGAGCATTTAGTTTCATGTTTCATCCCTAATCTTTGCCGAACAAGGGTTCTAGTCCCCTTTATAAGGGATTTTACAAACATTTTTAATGCATGCAACTTGAATTGAATTCAAATTCCTAAATTTAATTCAAATACATCAACAATGAAATTCAAATTCAATTGAAAAGAAACAAGATGCAAATTGGTGCAAAAGGTATTGAAAATATGCTTATGACTATGGTGTTGAAAGAAATTTTAAAAACTATGAAATTCTTAAACCTAAACCAATTGCCTTTGCTTCCTTTAAGGGTTAAGTGCATTGCATTACCTACTCAAGTGTAATGGAGTTTGAAAAGATTTGAAAAAAAGTGAAATTGGAATCAATGCCCTTTTCACATTTAATACAAATTTAGTGACCTATAGTTCTAAGTGAAGAAAAAAACATTTTCTTGATTCTCTTCATAGTTAAAAAAATGGTGTTAATATCCATTGTCTTTTATTCCTAACTTCATTATTTTTTTCTTTCACTTCACAAAGTTGAAGGAAAAGGAAATGTGCTTTTGGGAATTTGGCGATGGATGTCTATTTTGGTGCCACATGTTTCAAATTACTAAAAACATGATGAAATCTTCAAACTTATCTTAATATCAATCTTCATTTTTCAATGTTATTAGACATGGTGTATTATTGTGCTTTCAGGTTGCTTAAGGTTATAATTTATTTTGTCTTTGACTCTTTCCATTATGGTTTTAAGTTTTTTCCACTCTTTTTTAATGGATTTGTGTGACATTTTGTTAATGTTTCTAAATTTTCAATGCCCAATTTCCACATGAACTAACAAGAGTCCATATTAGTAAACTCTTGAGTTTGTTCCTTGGATCATTAAAGATTAATGATTATGTGCCCTATAGAGTAAGCTTTAGGAGACCAACCAATTGGTGAAATGTCCCATGGTTATGGTACAACAAGAAGCATGGAAATGAATTTTAATGGAAGTTGAAGGGGAATCTATGATGGGGTTTGTGGGAAATTGTTAATTAAACACTTGAATTTTCAAGGTAAAAAAATCAAAAGATGCCAAAAGGGAGAAATTGGATACTAATTTTTGAATTGTTTCATAACTCCTCCAAAAATTTGAAACCATTTGTGACATTTTTCATGTTGGAATCATGAATGTTTTCATACTTTCTTTGGAATGAATCAAGTGTAGACCTAAGCAACTTTTGTTCTTCAATTGTTCAATTTTTTTTCCTTTCACAATTTTGTCATTTCTTTTCCATTTCATGTGTTGGATCTATGATGGGAGTCATAAACAATGTTAGTTGTACATGGTTTTATATTCATATCGCATGAATTGCAAGCCAAACCTATTGTTGGTGATAACAAATGAAATTGAACAATGGTCATCTTGTCCACATCCTCTTGGGGGAAGGTGTGGACCACAATGTTGTTCCTTAAAAGACTTGCCATTTGAAATTGATGACCAATGTACATTGAAATTAATAATAGCCAACCACATTCTCTCCTTTATTCACATAATTGTCATCCCTTTCTTTACCATTGTCAAATTTTTTTCATTAGCATTTATCCTTTCTATACCATTATTTTCTTTCCTCTCTCCACCATTTCCATCTTTCTTTTTATTACTGACCTTTTTTTTCCCATTGCCATCCCTCTCTACCACATCCGTTTAAGACTAAAACTTCAACTTGAAAACCGTGAACCCAAAAACTACACCCTATACATTAAAATTGCACAATCATATACCCCAATTTGCGTGTGTTATATCAAGTAATTCCCTTAGAATAAATAGTTTTTGAAATAACCACCTTTAGTTCTTGCCTCAAGTGCAATTATTTTAGGAACACCCTTTGCCTAGGGCATTACCCTTCACAAAACTTAACCATTTGGTTAATGATGTTTTCAACTGTTGATATGGGCTTGCAAACTCGCAAGCACAAAAGGTGAAATTTGAAAAAAAAAACTTGATTTGTTGTTCATTTTCTTCATGTAAAGGTTGGTGGATTAAAATAGGTAATAAATCCATTTTTAAGAAAATCAACACCTTGAGTTTGTAAGTAGATGAAACATGGAAATATTAGTTTAATGTAATTGCAAAATTTTCAATTGTCAATTGATTGTGGATGAATCACATTACAAAATGTAAGAATGAATGCCAAAAAAAGAATAAAATGGAAGGTTAATTGACATGGCAAAATAAATGTTTTTGCAACATTTTTGTTATTTTGGAAAGTTATCAATGTTAAGATCATTTTAAACAAAACTTTGGAGTTCAAATTGATTGAATAATCATTCCACTAAAATGCCTCTTAATTCATTGTGGGTTTCATTAGATTTTGAATAAATTTGGACATTTTTACCATGGTGAAATTACTCAACCCCCTTGTGAATAGGGACCAATTGTTATAAATAGTGAATTGGTTCACTAATACTTAATGAAACAAGGTTATTCTCAAATGAAATACAAATTTACCAAATCATTTATTTACTAGTTAATTAACTAAGCAACATAGAAATCAATTCAATTTAAATTATTTAATATATAGTATTATTGATAATTTCATTATTTGTAGCCTATGAATTATTAAAACGTGTCACTACCTGGCTAGGTTTAAAACCTAGTTTAAGTACGTAGGCCACATAATCAACCTAGGCACCTATTCTAAGGAACTAGATAGGGGAATATTCAATCAACTTACCACTATTGACCACGCACACACCACTTGTGAAATTTGATCCTTGACCTTTAAAATGGAGCCAAACACCCTTACCACTAAGCCACCCCACTAACTTTAACCAAGGTGAAATCACTAAAATGAAGTGAACTTATTTCATTTTTAAAGTCCCATAATGATTTAGGCTAATGAACTACACCCCACTTTTATAGTAATGAATATGATAATGTTTATAATAAAAGGAAAACATTATCTCGAAATAAGATGTTAAATTTGGTTTATGTTTATAGTTCCCCACTGTTTTTAAACTTGTCACCTTAATTAACTTCATTGATTTTTAGTTTTAGCTTTCACTTAGACCTTATCATCTATCATATGTTTTGGGTTCCTATAAGGTCACTATTTAAACATCATGTTTCATTATTAATTAACATAATTCATTATAGTAAAAAAAAAGTTTGATCTTGTACCTTAAATTATTTTAAGTTATTACATTTTAAGTTATTTAAAAATATTTTTATTTATTCACTATTACAAAAGTGGGGTGTAATTCATTAACATAAATCATTAAAAATGAAATATGTTCAACCCACCTTAATGATTTCACCTATTAAAGTTATTTCATTATATGATCACTATGTAAATATCTTGTTTCATAACTAATTGACATAATTAATCATTAATTAAAATAATTCACTATAATAAATACATTTATTTTTATGTTATTATTTTAAATATCATATGTTATTTTAAGTTACTTTAGGTTATTCTAAATCATACTTTAAATTATTATAAATTATTATATATTATTTCAAATTACACCTTAAGTTGTTTAATGTCATTATACCTTATATTATTATAGGTTATTTTATCCTAAAATATATGAACTTAAAATAACATAAAATATAACAATGTAAAATAACATGGAATAGAATAAGATAACTGGAGTTAAAATAACATATAAAATAATTGTTTATAACGACTTAAAGTGGAATAACCTAGAGTAAAAGACCAATAATAATTTACAATAAAAATAATGATATATTATGATAACATAACTTTAAATAATTTGTAATATAATAACTTAGAATAACCAAAAATAATTTACAATAATTTATAATAATTTATAATAGAATAACTAATAATACCTTATGATAAACTAACCAAAAATAACCAAATATAACTTATTATTAAAGGCATGAAAGCAACCAAAATGACAAGATTTTTAAATTCAAACGAAAAGAAGGTCATGCCTAATCCCAAATTCAAATAATGAAACAAGAAAAACAAAAATAAGAACATGACATGTGTAAAACAAAAATCAAACAAAATTTTATTGTAAATAATGAACAGAACAAGGTTATGACAAGAAAATGTACCTAAAATTGGTGTTGAATATACTAAAAGTAATGAATTCTACCTTTATTTATACATATTGGGCACTTAGTGCAAAAAAAATTATTAAGAAATTTCCAATCTACATGTGGCTCATATTCACCCATTTGTGCCCCATGTGCACCCATGTATGTTCACTATGAATGAACTAAAATTCAACTAAGAATGAATTTAAACTTAATTAAAAGTGAATTGAAAATTTACTAAAAATTAACTAAAAGTGAATTAAGAATTAATTGAAGTGAACTAAAAATGAACTAAAGGTTAACTAGAAATGGTTTGAAAATGAATGAATTAAATAAAAGTGAACTAAGATTTAACTAAAAATGAATTTCAACTTAACTAAAAACTAATTAAAAGTGAACTAAAAGTTGAGTTCAAGTTCAGTACAAGTTATGGATGAACATTCAAATGAATGAATTTCATAGCATTAACATATGTGCATTTAAATTAAAAGTGAATTAGAGTTAACTAGAAGTGAACTAATAGTTAATTCAAAATAAATTTAAAATGAACTCAAAGTGTATTAATAATTAACTAAAATAAACTAAACGTTAACTAAAATTAAACCAAAACTTAATTAGAAGTTAAATAAAAATGTACTAAAACTAAACTAAGAGTTAAATACAAGTTCATTATAAGTCATGGATGAACATTCAACTAAATGAACCTCATTGCATTGGCATTTGTGACATTTGTTGTAAAATAACCAAAAATATCCTATGGTTAATAGTTTAAAATAAGGCTTAATATTAGCCTATAATAAAATAGGCAAAAATACACTATGGCAAAATAGCTTGAAATAGTCAAAATTAACTTATGGTAAAATAGTGTATACTAGCTAAGAGTAGCTTATAATAAAATATTCATAATAATGTAAAATACTTAACAATAGCATATAATAGAATAGCCAAGAATAATTTATGGTAAAATAATTAAAAATAATCAAAATAGCTTATGATAAAATAACCAATAATATCCTATGGTAAAAGAACCTATAATAAGAAATAATAATTTATGATAGAATAACCAAAAATAACTTATGGTAAAATAACATGGAATATTCAATAATAACCTATGATATAAAATAACCAAAAATAACCTATGGTAAAATAACTTAAAATATTTAAAACTATCATAGAAGAAAATAACCAAGAATAACATATGGTAAAATAACCTAGATTAATAAAAAATAGCCTATGGTAAAAATAACCCATAATAACTAACAATAGCTTATGATAGAATAATTTAATTTAAAAAAAATACAATAGCCAATAATAATGTAGGGTAAAAAAGAACGTGCATATTAATATGTGATGAAAATAAAAAATTATTCATTTAAATAATGGTTCAATGGTTAAAGATTTGTTTTTTAAACAAATCAATGAGAAGAATTGAAATGTTCAAACTTTCACACTTGCACCTTAAGTTGGTGGGCTAAATGTTTAAATGGGCTAAGTTTTTATTTAAGCTAAGTAATTTAATGAAGGTCCTTAAGTGCTTAGCTTGAGTTCCTAATTAATTATTAATGATTTTATTAATGATTTAACCATTAATGAATTTATTATTCATGATTTAACTATTGGTGAATTTTATTAACTATTCAATTAATTATTAATGAATTCATTTCTTCGTATCAACTTGTCATTGCTCATTAATGGTTTGGCCATTTTCACGATGGTAAATTTGTTGAATTTCATTCAAAATATGGTGAAACACAAAGTGAACTTGGACACATATATATATTGATGTAATGATTCTTAACTATTCCACATTAAGCTATTATACCATTAGTTATTTTTTACTATTTCACCTTGGGCTATTTTTGGTTATTTTTACCTAGTTATTTTTAGTTATTTTCAGTTATTTTAGGTTAATTCATTACAAGTTATTTTAGATTATTTGACTTTAGGCTATTTTAAACTATGTACCTTAACTTTTTTTCAATCATTTAAAATTATTCCAGGCTATTTTACTTTAGGTTATTTTAAATTACTTTACCCAAAGTTAAAATTTCAACTGTTTTAGGTTATTCATGTTTATTTCAAATTATTTCACCCTATGTTATTCTAAGTTATTTTAAATGATTTTACATTATACTTTAAATTATTTTAAATTATTCTACCATAGTTTATATTTTAAGTTATTATGTTTAAAGTAACCAAAAGTTACATAACCTAAAATAACTTCAAATAATTTAAGGTGCAATAACCTAATATAATCAATAATAACCTAAGGTAAAATAACCCAAATTAACCTAAGGATAAATATATTAAAATAATAATAACAAGAAGTGGTCAAGAATAATTTTAAATACCCAAAGGTGGAATAACTAAAAATAGTTTAAAATAATGTAAGATGGAAAGACTTCAAATGATAAAAAAAACCAAAAATAGCTTAAGGTAAAATAACCTATAATGGAATAACCTTAAATAATTAAAAATAATTAAAAATATCTAATAATAGCCTAAGGTAAAATAACATAAGGTGAAATAACAAAAAATAGTCCAAAATAACATAAGGTGGAATAACTTAAAATATCCTAAAGTGAACTAACCTAAAATAACCAAAAATAAATTAGTGTAACTGAGTGTAGCCAAAATGTGTCATAGACACCACTATCACATGATGGATAAAGTTCATTCATATGAATATTCATCCATAACTTTTAATAAAATCTCGTTTCATTTTTAATTAACTTTGAATTCATTTATAATTCATTTTTAGTCCAATTTTGGTTCACTTACAATTAACTTTTAAAATTGACTCATAGTTCAATCATAGTTAAGTTTTAGTTAACTCATAATTCATTTATAGTTAGGAAGCCTTTCAAAAAACTTCACTAGTCAATAGCCACATTATAAACTTTCATGGAATTTTTTTTGAGTTAAATCCTCAAAGGGTCATAAATAGAGGCCCCATTATCTTTAGTTTCTTCAACACTAGTCTAAGGTATGATTTTATTCTATAAACTTGTTTTGTTATTTTTATGTTTATGTTTGTTTACTCCATTGTAATAAAGATTTGTTTGTATTTTGGTCTTACATATTTTATGTTTTTCATTTTGACCTTTGTGTTTTTATCTTGGTCCTTTTGTTTTATGTTTTGAATTAAAATTTTAGTCCTATCCTTTCATCTTTTGTCTTAGTAGATTTCATGCCCATGACAAAATGTAATTGAAAGTAGTTTAGAATATTAAAAAATAACCTAAAATTAAATAATCTAAAATAATCAAAGGTGGAATAGCCTAAAATAATTAAAAATAACTTAATGTAAAATAACCTAAAATAATATAATGTGGAATCACCTAACGTCAAATAGCCTAAAATAAAAAAAAAATCCCTATAATAATTTAGGGTGGAAAAGTCTAGATTAACTTAAATAAATATCTTAAAGCATATAATTTATAATAACCAAGGGTAGATTAACCAAATATAGCCCAAGTTAGAATAACTAAAGATAGCCTTGGATAGATTTTTTAAATAACTTAGGATTAACCTAAAATCCTAGCTTATTGTAGCTTAATAATAGTTTAGGGTATCTTGCACAAGTCTAAGAATAAGTTAAAATAACATATACTAATCTAAAAATAACCTAAAACCAACATAGGAACCTAACCTTTAATTGGTAGCTTACACATAAGAAAATAATGTGCATAATAATGTGTGCTAACAAATCATTTAAATTATTTAAATAATGGTCCAATGATTCAGGACTTGACCTTTCAGGATGGAGGTGAGGCGAAGTGAAGGATTCAAACCTTCACACTTATAACTTAAGTTGGTGAGTTAGGTGGCCTAGGTTTTTAAATGCCTAGCTTAGCTTGGGTGGTTAGGTGTTTAACCTAAGTTCTTAAGTGCTTAAACTAAAATTTTAAGTGTTTAACCTAACTTAGCCTAGCTATGAATTAGGAGGTTAGTTTAATGAATTGTTCATTAGTGTATTTGATTATTAAGTGAATTAATTATTAATGAATTCGATTAGCTATTAGTTAATTCACTTGTCCATACCAACTAATCCCTTGTCATTAGGGGATTAACAACTTTTGCCATGGTAAATGTATTCAAGTTTATTAAAAGTCTAATGAAATACAAAATGAACTAGGACACATATTGGTGTAGTGAAACAATCAAACTTTTTTTCTATATTTTTTGTAAGGTTGTGTTTTATATGTAAGGTAAAGCATAATAGTGAAGACATCCAAAATAAGGGCCCATGTGAATTTGTAATCAAAGGTTGCCTAATTTCAATTTAATATTTTCACCCATGTGTTTTATTGAGTGTAAATAATGACCTCACATTTTGGTTTTTATTTTGTTTTCCATGATGTAAATTTAAAAATAAAAATAAAAATGTAAGTACCAAAGGAAAAAAACAATGTTGAACTTTATGAAAACAAAAGTCTTGTAGGAACAAAACTTTCCATTTTAAGAAAGTTCAATGAAATTTCACTATTTACAAGGTGTTCTATAATTACATGAGAGAAATAAAAAATGGTCTTTATGATATTAAAAATCTTGGATTTCAATGATAATGCATTATAATCCATTTTGCATGATAATCATCAATGTGAAGAACTTCCATAATAATTTCATGGTAGTTTACATATATATAATATAAAAAACCAAAGGTGCAACCTAACTAGGGTGGATACACTAATTGAATGTCAAATTAGAATTAAAAAAACTCTAAGTTAGAATGTTTTTGAAATAAGGTGAACCTTTTGAAAATATGACATCACAAAGACAAATAGATCCCATGTTTTAAGATGTAATTCCCTTGATTTTGTTAATGGAAAAAATGGCTTTAATTCACAATTGTGAGCTCTACATGACTTGTATTTAACTTTTTAATCTTAAATGGACAATGAAATGTTCAAGCCCGTATTTGTTATGTTGGGTAAGGTATTGGGTAAGCATGTTAAGATGAATTAAGTGACACACCCAACATAATGGGCAAGGATGAAGGCATTTTGAGCCCAATTTTTAACAAAATAAAATCAAGTTCCAATTAGAAAATCAAACCCAATTTTAAATTGGTTCTTAATGATTGAAACTAATGATTTTACCTATCAAAGTGGGTACCCACCCAACATTGATGTGAAGTAATGTTAGGCAATTATTAAAAAAAAGAACACACTTTGTAATAATTGTTAAGGAAATTTTTTAAGTTCATCACATAGTTTTCAAAAATTCAAAAAATTGCTTTTAACATATGAACATGGTTGTTAAAGTATGAAAAAAATCAAAATAATTGCCCATAAAACCTTTATCTATTTTTTGGTTCTTTTTCAAAAATTGCCAATTCTTGAAAAGGTGTTTGAAAAAACTAGGATCAAAGGTGCTTTCATGAAAATTGCTAGTTTTCTAAAGTGTTAAAATAACTAGGATTGTTGGTTCTTTATTAGTTCTTTCATGAAAACCATAAGTTTTTTACAACATTTAAAATAACCAAGATCGATAATGTTTTATTGTCTTTCATCAAAACTATTGATTCTTTAGGGTTTTCGATATCATTGAAATTAAGATTTTCTACCAAATCTCTCATCAAAATTGTTGATTTTTTAAATGTTTGAAATAACCAAGATTGATGATTTTTCATTAATTTTTTCGTCAAAACCATTACTTTTCTAAGTGTTTGAAATAATTAAAATAAACAATTATTCTTTTATTCCTTCATCAAAACTGACAATTATTTGGGCAATTGAAATAGTTAGGATTAATAATTGTTGAATATTTCTTACATGAAAGCCATTATTTTTTCAAGGTGTATATGAAAGAATTAGGAACACAAAATTTTTATTGGTTGTTTCATGAAAAGCCACGAGTTCTAAAGTTAAGGTGTTTGAAATAATTATGATCAATAGTTTTTTATTAATTTTTTCATAAAAAACACTGATTCATTATGGTGTTTGAAATTGTAATTGAGGTTAATGGTTTTTCATTAATTTTTCCCTTAAAATTGTTATTTTTTTAAGGTGTATGAAATAACCAAGACTAATGGGGCTTTTATTAATTTTGTCATGAAAACTACATCTTTTTTAAGATGTACAACATGACTAAAATTGGTGGGGTTTTGCAAGTTCTATCATGCAAATTACTAATTTTTAAAGTGTTTGAAATAACTAATGCCAATGGTTTTTTTACTAGTTATTTTCACAAAGATCATTAATTCTTTCATGAAAATTGTAAGTTCTTCAAGGTGTTTGAAATAACTGAGATCAATGTTTCATTATGGGCTTTTTCATGAAAATTGTAAGTTTTTTTTTTTTAGATCTTTGAAATGATTGAAATAGGTGGTTTGTTTTAATGTCATTCAAATATGAAGTTTTGAGGTTTTACCCAATTTATCAACGTGGCATATTTTAAAATTTTCTTTAATAGAAAGATATTCATAAAAAATAATTAACAAATTGTAACAATAAATATATATTCATTTTTATTTTTTCATTTTGTAGATATGGATTTGCTAGTTTTCAAACTTGAATTAACTACAAAGGTTAGGGATAAAATTTGAATGTGTGGAATTGATTTTTGTACACATTTGCCTTCCACAAACAAAATTATTAGTTTTGTAGAAATTTTTTTGTGGAGGAATTGAACCTTAGTTCTTTAAAAATGCCCAGTGCAAGCTTTTTGCCCCAACCACACCCCATATACACCCCACCTAAAACACAAAAACATTTAACCCCATAACCTACAATATGAACACAAAGACTAAATTTGCTCAAATGCAAATTGCCATTCATATTTAAAATTCTAGCAATTAAAAGAAATAATAGAAAAATGACCAAAAAAATTATAATCTCACCTTGCAAAACTTAATAAGTGTCCAATTTAAATTGTTCAAAATAATTTGATTCCTTAATCTAGTCATAATTTTTTCCAACCAATCAAAATTTCAACTTTCATAAAATTTGTCAAATCCTCATATTGCAAACAATTCAAATGTAAATCATTAGGTTAGTTCTTTACCACAATGATGATGTAATTTAAATTCTCTACCTTAACTTACAACACTTTAGAGCTATCAATACACTAGTAAGATTAAACACACATTGAATTTCAATTTGCAACCCTAGGATACCCATGATTTGTTTAACAAAAAAACTAACATAATTGACTTTCATGAATGCCACCAAGCTAAGGGATTAGCACATGGAACTAGAATTATAAATAAGCTTTAAAACAAAAACATTACCCTAACAAGTGCACATGAAGGCTTTTCCATAGATGCGCCATCACCAAAGATCATATTGTCTTCTTCAATAAAATCACTAGATCCAATAATTATTACTATACATGCTTGGATAGTAAGGATTAGTACTTCAAAGGTCATCATTAAAAGAAGGATTATTGCATTTGCATCATACATAAAATCAAAATGAATATAATCCCCACATTGGGCATATAGTTTTCCATAGCTCATAAAGACTTGAAACAAGGATCAAACATAATGGTGAACATATCATGAACTTTATGTGGATCATAAACTTTCAAAAATTGCAATACATGTTTGATATTCACTTTTACAACTTTCGCTTGCATGTTATTTTGAAAGATTAAGACCTCAACATCAAAATCATCAAGAAGAATATCAATAGCTTGTCTCATCCCTATTTCCAAAGTCAATGTCCTGTCAATGTCAATTGATAAACATAATGAGAACATCAAATTTAGCTAGTGATTTCATGACTAGTTTATCACATAGGTAGTAATAACATGATTCAAAACACTTTGTGAGTGCTTTTGTAGTTACCCATACCTGAGCCTTAAGAACTCTTTGTTGCAAAGTAATTGTTAGGTGTGGCCCATAACACAAAATAATCCCTTCTTTGAATTCTAATGCTTCTTCAAACATAATCACCTTATTAGAAAATTTGGTTTTCATTGGGGTCTTTTATTTTCAAAGTCATAACCGCCTTTCAACACATGCCTTCTCCCATCCTGCTTTCCTTTTCTTAATTTTTTTGTCCATATGATTGTTTTCTATAAGCTGCCTTGGGCAGCTTTCATAATAACATATTTTAAACTTTCAATCACATACATTCTTATCATTTGTAGCATACTAATTAACTTAATGTGATCAAAACACATACCTTCATAAAACCATTAAAATTTTAAAAGGTGATAATTAATAGTGGAATATAATGTTATTGCCATATACATTAAATTGTTACTTTCATTTGTCACAAAGATAATCACATGATGCATCAAATCATATTTTTCAAATAAAATACACAATTGCCCAACCATGGAAAACCTTGTGATTTCATGAACTTCAATAAGAAAAACCAATAATAACATGCATAGGGGTCCAAGAGTCATTCGGATAATTAATTACCAAGGCAAATGTGTCCATCTTGCTTCTAGAGATCTAAAGATCAAAATTGGTAAACACAATTGCTACCTTAGCAAGATGTGGTGACACATTTGCATTTCATGGTTTTTGTGACCATCGTAGGAAACACTTCTTTCACCAAAGCTAAACAAGAAAGAAAGAAAACATGCATGCATTATTGTAAAACTAACTTTAAAACCAAATATTTTCACAAATGGAAAATGTCATGTACCCTTTACAAATACAATATTAGATCTTCAAGAAATTATTGTTGTGTTTCATTAGATTTTTTATAAGGATTTGTGGCACCAAAAAATGCTATGATTGCACACCCAATTGGCTTAAACCACTTCTTTAGTTGTTGACTATGATTTGTTTCAGCAATTTTCTCAACAATGACCAACTTTATATGAGCAACCAATCTTAGATGTGTAGATTCAATGTTGGTATTCATAGGAGTGATCACATTGAGCTTTTGGTATTTGATGAAACTTTTTTGTAAAGTAGATTGTTGGCACAAATAATTGGCACTTGCCAATGTTCTTTTGTGAATAATACACCACAACATCTATGAATTTTCAATCTTCATAGGTAAGTTGTCATTGGCAACAAAATAAGCTCTAGAAAATTATATTTTGATTAAGTGGCTTCTAAGCTACAACTTGGATTTGTATAATCACAAGTTGCATAACTTCAACCTCAATACAATCTATTGTAACAATAGAATGAGTTCTAGCAGTTCAAAAATGAGTTGTAACAACTTGCATATGCACATTCTCAACATTTGAGATGTTGCCATGGACAACAAAATTTGATGGTTTTCCATAATTATCTTCAACCCCACCAATAGTACCAACATATTCAACCAAGGATACATCTTTTTCTTCAGCCTTCACATTGGGCATAAAACATAGACCTAACACTTTACTAAGACAATGCAAAACAAAACAAGCCTACAAATTATAACCCAAGTGTATGTGCATGGAAATTTACTTAAAACTACAATTGACAAATCTTAATTGCATGGAAGCTTGAATCTTACGAATTTCAAATTGTTTTGACAAAGCAACAAAACAACAAAAAAGAAAAATTGACAAAACAAAAAAACTTGCAATAAATTCAAAGGAAAAAATCGAAAGCTTATTTTGCAAAGTCAATTTTGTTGACAACTGTAGTTGAAAAATCAAGATTATAGAAAGTTTGAAGATCAAAATCACTGAAAGCTAAAAGATTGAAATTGTTGAAAGTTGCAAGTGAAAAATCAAAATCATTGAAAAAGTGACAAGATCAAAATTGCTGAAAGTTGTTGTAGAAGTGCTTGAAGAGCCAATCATGCATGAAAACAATGCAAAGAATGCATAAACAACAACACAATGCAAAAAAATGAAAATAGAAACATGATGTGAAGAATGAAGATAAAAAGATGAAAAAGTTTATGACAAAGACGAAAAACACACTCAAACTTCATATTTGCTTGAAAAAAAACATACAAAAAAAAAACTAAAACCCTAACACAAGCTCCATATATGAACCTTAAACGCTAACTACCGGATATGCATATGCATAACCCTAGTATCCATATCTGGGCCCCTAATAACATTAACATACGAATATACATAGTTACTGGTTAGTGCTTGAATGCCTTCTGCCGGATATCTACAATTCCAGATATTGGGAAAAAAAAGGATTCTGAATATGACTACATGCATATCCAGCTATTAACCGGATTCATATCCGGATTTTTCCATATATCTGGGCAACACAGGTTTGTTGGGGGAGCGAGCCTCCGGTTCGTATCCAGATTTTTCCACATATCTGGGCAACATGGGGTTCCTTCGTTAGAGAACCTCCGGTTCTTTGGGCGTTCGGAGGGGTTCGTGCGGACCTGTTGCGGCCGGGGGTGGAAGGGAACCGGCGGTTCCAGAAAAGCGCTGGGTGCGAAAAAAGCGGCTTTTAAAATTCTCCGTTTCACACTCTTCGTCGTCAGTCAGGCGTGGGATTTGGTGAAGAAGGACATTCTCCAAACGAGATGTGCTTGCGTCTAGTCGTTCGTTGCAGTAGCAGTAACAGCAGCAGCAGCAGCAGCGGAGGAGGAGGAGAATTTCGCCACAAGTCGAGTGAAGCGCGTAAGAATTTCATTTCCAAACTGCAATTTAATTTTCTTTTCTTTTCTTTTTTCTTCTTTTTCCGGGCTTCTCGTTTCCGCATATGTTCTATGTATCTGTCTCTCTCAATGCTGCAATTTGTTGACAGGATTGTGAACTGCCACAGAGGTCCGAGCGAGCGAGAGAGAGAGAGGATTCACACTTCAAGCTGCTTTGGTTTGGTTTGCGCTTCGATTTCTCCAAGGAAGGACGGAATGATTGAATTGGTGGGTCCTGTTTAGGTGACACTCTTTTTGTTACAAAACCCTAGTTTTCGTCTCCTCCTTCATTCATTTTTTTCCCCCTTACCTTTGTGCGAGTCCTTCACTTCTCTCTCTCTCTTCTTCTTCTTTTTTAGCTAGGACTTGTTGGATTATTTTGGTAGGTTAGAAAGAAATGGTCACAAGTGGTTAGCTAGAATGGTAGAGAAGTGACCTAAAGAAGAAGAAGAAGAAGAAGCAGAAGAAGAAGTCAGTGTGTGAATTCTTATTCTAGAAGTTTAGGGTTTCCTGTTGTAGGCAAATTTCGCGAGGAATCCCTCTTCTTGCAACGTTTCTGCATCTCTCTTACTTCACTGTGACAAGCAGTTCCTGCAGGTGCTTGAGAGAGAGAATTAGGGTTTTCTCTTCTTCACCTGGACTGAGGACATGTCTCTGTTTGTTAAAGAATCCTGAATGATTGTTGCTGACTTTCTCTTATCAAGTAATAATTCCTTTCATTTCTCCATCTTCTTCTTCTTCAGGTCTGGTGTTGTGAACTCAGCATTTCAATATCATCAAGTCTTGACTAGCATTTCTTTTGCAGCTAGAAAATGCCAGAAGTGATGCAAAGAAGAATTGAGTGGAGATTTTCCCTGTGCATCTTCCCGCTACACAACAAAAAGGAGCTTGAGTTATAAGCAATTTGGAAGGTATCCTCTCTCCTTCACATCATGATTGCTGCAAATTCTTTAGTATTGTTGTGACAAAGTCCTGGTTCTAGGTTACATAGGTCAGTGGTCCACAGAGGAGCATGCTATTCACATATCTTTGGTAGTGGTTTGTAGACTGTGTACTACTCCAATGAGAAGAACAACACTGTTTGCTGCAAACTTGTAATTCTTGTTGCCACCCCTTCCTTATCAAGAAAGAATCCTTTTCCTTTTGTTTTGCCAGCCACTTCCAAAAATCTGGTTTGGCAAATGCAATGATTCTTTAGCTGTTTCTATTTTGCACCATTATGATTCAGAATGCATTTTGAGTTAAAAAACTCAATTTCAGAAACTGAAGAAACACAACCTTTTTTTTTCTGCATATGCCATTGGTTTTTTCCTGAAATTGGGTGGGGATTTTAAATCCATTCAACTGTGTCCTGTGAAGGTAGGTGATTAAAAGACTTTGGCGGAAAAATTTCTGTTTGTGGGCTCACAAAGATGCATTTCAGGAGCTTCGATGAATTTTGGCCATTTTATGTGAACCAGCATACAAAGGCATCAACAAGGAGATGGCATTTCTGTGCAACTGGGAGTGCAACGTTGTTTCTCTTGGCTGCCCTTTTGATAAAATGGTGGCTCCTGTTCCTTGCTCCCCTCTTTGGCTATGGGATTGCATGGTACAGTCATTTTTTTATTGAAGGCAACACTCCTGTCTCCTTTGGCCACCCGCTCTGGTCTTTGGTGTGCGATTACAAGATGTTCACTCTCATGTTGACAGGTCGCATGGATCGAGAAATTAAACGACTGGGTAAAAGACCAATGTTACAGGTTTCGTAGACTGTACTTTATCATTTGTTCTTCCCTTGTCATAACTCCTATACAGATTGACTAATTACAGCAAGAACTATACAGGGCAGTTGAGTATTCCAGCTGCAAATGACTGATAAGTATCTGTGCTTTGGATCACTGGGTTACCCAGTGACCATCCGAACCATAGTAACTGGGTCACCAATTGTTGCGGGTAACAGCTACCGTGACCTAGCAGTTATTGGAACCCATAACCACTTGCAAGGTGGCTGCTGGTGCTATTCACTAGGATTTTAGCTGCTGCTGGAGGTAATGATGATCACATCTATACTTGGAAATGCAGGCCAAGCTGATAGAATGATTTGCAATGGGTCTTTGTTACCAAAAGGACTAGTCTTTCATTCATGTGGTGTAAAGTTATAGTTAGTCACGTAAATATTAGTTGCAAATGAGAAATTGGCAAGTCATCTTGTCAAGTGTATTAAGGACTTGGTATACATTTAGGAATTCTGTATTTGTGAGTTTGCAATAAAGTGGAGATCACTTCACTTATATAGCTTTCATATGGTAGTAGCCATGTGTTATGGAGTTTAGTTCTGATTGTGGTCCAGATGGAGGAAAGACCATGCATGGTTGTTTGTTTGCAATTCTGTCTGGTTGTTAGCACCAGAAGTGAAAAAGACTTTTTTGCTTTGATTTCTGAATAGAAAATGAAAAATGTCTCAAACTCACTTGAAGTGACAAACAGTGGGTTTTGGAGGACTATTAAGTTTGAACAGACTCTTAGAATAACAACAATGATCTGCGAGAAAAAAATTCCACAAACCATTCAGGCAAAGTGGGTTTTTTGCACAAAGCAAGAAGCACATTTGTGTTTTGCACATTGTATCAAATAGTTCATTCTGATTTTTTGTGGAGGAAAAATAAGTTGTGTAAAGCATAGTAGTGGGTATTGGAAAGAACCAACTTTGATGAAGAAAAAAAACACAAAGAAAAGAGATTCTTTTGATAGCAGCACTAAGATATTCAAAAATAAATTTGATAGGGTTTAGGGTTTAGGGTTTAGGGTTACACACCCATGATGTAACTGATGTATTACAATAGGCATAATCACACAGGAAGTGGGGGGACTGAGTTGAGTTTCTATATAATTTTGAGCAAATGAAGGACCTTTCAACCAACATATTTTACACTAAAAAAAAAAACCACATGTGTACAGAAAACACAACATCTGCTTCAGAAAAAACTATTTAGACTTTTTAAAAAAAAAACTATTTTCTTGTTGAAGAACATGTATGATTAAATTTTTTGTAAATATTAGCTATAAATTCTTTCTAAAAATCAAGAATGTATGTAAAATATAACATGTCTTAAGACAATATCAAGTTTATTCAAACACCCATTGCGCCAATTAAAACACAAGGGCATTTATCCATCCATCCATCCATCCATCCCTAGACAATAATGTCGAATGTGAAGAATTGTAATTGACACCATTTTTTGGCCATCAAAACACAAGGGCATCCATCCATTCATCCATCCATCCATCTATCCAGTGGTCCCAAGACAATAATGTCAAAGTGTGAAGAATTATTGTGATCGACACCGTTTTTTGGCCATCAAAACACAAAGGGCATCCATCCATCCGTCCATCCGTCTGTCCATCCATCTATCCAGTGGTCCCTAGACAATAATGTTTAGTGTGAAAACTTGTGATCGACTCCGGTTTTTTTCAGCCATCAAAACACAGGGCATCCGGTAATGTTTACACCGGGTTGCGTAGGGCAAGTCGCGAGTGGGCAGCCGTCGAAATTGGTGCCCCACCATTCTATTTGTATATTGTTAAGGCCGAGGGCGAGATACAACAACACGCCCATGAAGGCGATACCGGCATCCAACGCTCCCGATAGAACGTAATTGTAACGTACCCACCAATTTCTCCGATACCTGAATATTAGGAAGTTGAAAATGAACGCCATGATGAACCATGACGAGAAGTTCACCGTGGTCGCCGGTGGCATGATTCCGGTCGCACCAATTAGAATCGGCATGTTAATTAGTCGGAATAGCTTCACCTTGGGGTAACATCTATGCAAGATGTATACGGGTACCGGGGCTAGGAAGCCGAGGAGGAAAAACCAATTGATGGCCGAATACTCACCAAGTGACCCAAATATCCGCTTCGGACCCACGAGGCCCCAAATCACGGATGCATCAAAGAACACCCGATCAGATGGGCATGTCCATATACTACCCGCGGGTAATAGGGCGGCGTCACAAATGTTTTCGATTGTTGTGAGGAGCCACCATGCGACGCCCATGTTCACCACTGCCGCCACAATTGTCCCAACAAGCTGCAAAACTCCCCTCTCCCGCCCATTAATGAATAAATGAGCAAAGTAACTTGGGGCTAAATTTTTACACTAACCTGCTAAAACCCTAAACCCTAATATTAAAAAATTGTGATATTGAAAATTTGGTGATTTTTTTTTTCCCCCAAAGAATTAGCAAAATTAGTCAAATTTACACTAGAAAAAACACATTTCTCCAAAATTTTACCATTTTTTTTAAAATTTTAAAAACATCAAAAGTTGTGAAGAAAAAAAAATTCACCAATTCTATGAAATTTAGCAAGGAGAAAATAAAATATAATAATAATAATAATAATAATATAAATAAATAATTTCAGACAGATGTAATCTAGTACAATGAAGAAAGCAAAAATGAAATTGTTAGAAGTTTTGTAGGTGGTGGCTTGCAAACCTGAACAATGAACATAGAGCGGGGAGGGATCTTCATATAGTGCCCGAGTTTGAAATCTTGCAAGAAGCTTATAGCCTGCGACATACTTATATACGTATACGTTTTGAAGCACACATTTGCAATAGGCTTGCCGGGCAGAATGTAGCCCATCATGTACTCCGTAATAACATTCAAGCCCGGAACCTATACACACACACACACACAAAAACCCTAATCAATTGTAAAAACCTCTTCATGTTTTTGGCCTTTTGTTGTTGGCCTTGCCTAGTACCAAGGCGAAGGATACATATATTCCTTAACACAAGCTGAAAAAAACATGGGGTTATGGACATTACAAAAATTCCGTGCAAATGGATGGATGGATGGGGAGACTAGGATGACATTATTATACTACAATCTGAAGCAAATTCTGCATATAATGCCCACTTGCCGGGGTCTCATATGTTGGTTTAGGGTTTAGGGTTTAGGGTTTTGGTGGTGATTCTACCATTTTTTTTTTAACTGGCTGATTACGTGACGGATGTAGAAGGGGGAAAATTTGGGGAGATGGTGAACCTGATTGGTTGTGGCGGCAATGATTCCAATGGGGAGGGTGAAGAAGCAGGCAAAACCACAGCCTAGTAATATACCCCACCATGGCAATTGGAGCTGAAGCTTATAGCCTTCCACAGTTGCAATCGAAACGGCTATGCCCACCACGGCTAGTACAAGAAACCACCATTGGGGAATGTCCTTGTATTTGCGCATAAGCCGTGTGTGCACATCAACCTCATTGCTCTTCAATGCTGCCCGACTACGAAGCCATATTTCCCTACAACATGTTTTTTGTCATTTGTCAGATGATCATTACTCTTCTTATTTAGCAAATTCCTTGGAAATTATTATTATTATTAATTTATTAATTATTTAAAATTACAAAAATTACAAAAAAAAACTACCATATTAAACCCATGGGCATGCATTTGTCCTAGATGGGCATAATTTACATCCGAAATGTTAATACAAACCGATAGAATGGTTTAGAATTGCAGGATAATATGTGAAATTGGTTGTTAGCTAACACAGGGGTGACTGGATGAAATCTGAAATGGGCTTTCAGGTATGATTCTTAGCATTCATTCGTTCATTCGTTTGTTCATACATTCATTCGTTTGTTCATTTGTTTGTACATTCGTTCATTCATTCGTTCGTTCATTCATTCATTCATTTGTTTGTTCATACATTCATTCATTCGTTCGTTCGTTCATTCATTCATTTGTTTGTTCATACATTCATTCATTCGTTCGTTCGTTCATTCATTTGTTGCAAGAGAGAGGGATGAGGGTTACTTACTTTCCGTAGAAGAGGGCAACATGTGAGACAGTGGCAGCAATACCGGCGAAGCCGAAACCGTAAGTGAAAGCAAAGAAGGTTGATAAATGAACGGGGCCGACTTCCTCGTATGTAGTCAAGTTAAGCTCGAATTTGGAGTCGATGACGGACGTGATATCGTACTCTTGACCGTTGGAGTGGAAGAGTTGGTTGGAAAACATAGGGAAAGTTTTTGCACCGTACACGTTGCCGTAATACACGGCCGGTGTGACAATGTACATCACGATTACGAAGCCCACCAGGATGTTCACGGCCGCGAAAAATGGAGTTGCAAGCGGGCTACCGAGATACGCTTCTATGCCTGCCCAATCGAAGCTGACCGCACCGATGCCCAGACCGTTTAGACCCGAACCGAGTTGATGCGCGGTCACCGAATTCGGCCACGCCCAACACACCCATGAGAAGAACGTTAACATCATGAACAAGTAGCCCGGGAGGACATAATACGCGAACATTACCATCATAGCTATCAGGAAGAATTTGATCCGCTTCAACCCCTTTCCCGTCTCCTTCTCGTGTAACGTCCTGAACGAAAAACATGCACAACGATTGTCGAAAAGGCTTAGAAAAAATTGAAATTTAAGATGGGCAGCCCGACCGAGACTTAGACCGTTATTTAGAACGAAACGATGAATGGAATCCAATCCACTCCTGGAATGTAGAATTTAAATTGTTTAGAATGACAATCGGAATCCGCTAGTGGAATGTTACATTGGGTTATGGGGTTTAGGGTTTAGGGTTTAAAAACTCTTATCAACCCAAAAAACTATTGTTATGGGTGTGGTTCATAATACTCTTATCAATTAAATTTGCAAGGGTTGTGGGTTCATTGAGGCCTTTGAAGAATATATATGGGTGTGTTTTCTTTGTATATTTGCCAATTTTAGGGCATTTATTTTAGCTTTGCCATAGAAGATGTTTAATTGTTAGTTAAATTATTTTGTATAATTGTTCGCATGTTTTTTTTACAAATGAATATTATTTGTAATTTGATGACTTTTTTTTTTGGGATAGAAAAAAAAAAAAAAAAAAAAATTGGGAAACTT